>JAEEGI010006071.1_pt1 | contig 27411 bp, 21 predicted proteins | sample 8958751 | NCBI WGS metagenome assembly JAEEGI01 (sample SAMN16246545, study PRJNA631951) | gut metagenome | biome: gut microbiome; feature: rumen; material: KS-attached | host: Bos | place: Iran: Karaj | collected 2018-10 | reverse complement strand
TTCACCTATATTTTCATTAAATTCATTTACTGTTATTGAATCAAATAGTGTTGTAGTAGATGCATTTGGATTTAGAGATGTATTGTAATAATATGTAGTTGCTTTAAAATCACATTCTTCTACTTCATCTAACATAGTCCATCCTGAATTAATTGTGTAATTAAATAATACTCCAGTAGATCCAGTAGCTAAATCTACTACTGGATTAACTACTTTCATATATACATATGCTGGATTATTACCTATATTTTTTATTTTTGGATCTTTAGATATAGGTTGTCCCGGTAAAATATCTTCTCCATTTGATTCATTCCAGTTTGGTTCTAATAATTCTATATCTACTTTACCCATAGTAAATACATTAGTTTCTGTATCTGTATCAGTTAAAAAAGCTATTAGTGAGCCCATTCCCACAATAGCAATTATTGACACTAATAAAGTTATTATCTTTTTGGTTTTCTTTTTATTCATATGAATCCCCACTATAACTAACTATATATTACTAACTCTAAGCAATACCTTCCACATAAATCAATTAATGCTTCTTTAAAATCACTAAAAGTATCATTTAAAAATTTACTAATATGATCTATTAATAATGGATTATTATTAATATCATTTATAGATAATTTATCATTAGATACATAATTATATATATGAGAAGCTATCTCAACAGGAGAAAACACTCTATATTTATCATTATCTTTAATAAACATAACACCCATTGGATAAGTATATAATAATACTCTATTCTCATCATTAAATAATAAACGTTCTTTATCTTCATTAATTAATTTAGACATAGCCTCTACTAATATTTCATCATTATTAAAATTATTTCTTATCTTATCAATTATTGAATAATAAGAATAACCTAATTTAGATTTATATCTTTCTAATTCTAAAACTATTTCTTTATTAAATACAATTAATCTAATTAAGAAATCATAATTATCTAATAATTTAATTAATATATAATCTTTATCTAAAGCACTAGGACAATCTATAGATTCTTCATATCTTCTAAAATCACCATTAACAAATATTAAATGAGAAAAATTTCTAGCATCAAATAATACATTATTCTTATCTTCTAAAGATAAATTATCTAATATACTATTACTATATACATCATCTAAATCTCCATTTAATAAATGATCTAAAAAGATAGTATAAAATGAATCATCATCAAAATTTATATCTTTAGTATATCTAAGTATTATAGTATCCTTTAAATTTCTATAATTATTATAATTTAGCATATATCCTCCTATACTTCAGATGTATAATTAATTAAACTTAAGAACATATTTATATATTCTTTACTCAACCCTTTCTTCTTAAGTCTTCTAATCATAATTCTCTTTCTAGAAGACTGTTCATTAGAAAATAATATATTTGCAACATCTTCTTTTAAATATGTATCTATTTTTAAATCCATTAAGATACTATTAACATCATCATTAACAATTCTAGATGCATCTATTTCTATATCTTTACCCTTACAATTTATAGTTAATTGCCCTATAGTAGGAACATCTTTTAATTCAACTACAAAGTCATTATCATCTACATAAGTATTTAAATTGGTATATGGATCATTATTAAAGAATATAGTTACATCATCTGCTTCTCTAGTATTTCTAAATACCATTTTATAATTCCTTTTTTCTGGTACTATACCACTCTTACCTTCAATACTTCTAATAATAACAGTATAATTATTCTTTAAGTAATTATAATCTATAGTAGTCTTTAAGAAATAACCTTCTTGATATAAATTTGTTATACCATCATCTTCATATAAAGTATATGTATTACTAACACCAGGGAATATTTGTATTTCCATATCAGTAGGAAGAGCTATATTATTATAGTCACTTCTATTACTTAATGGAATAATACTACCTGCATGTGCAAATACTGGATAATCTTCATCTTTAAAGAATTGGATATATTTCTTATTACCAGGAAATTTCTTACCCGTAAAATAGTCATACCAAATACCTTCAGGTATAAAGAATCTATGTATAGTACGATTCATAACTTCATTTTTCTGATCTAATATAGGACACACTAATAATTGAGAACCAAAATAATACTGATTTCTATATAATGTATCATCATAAGTCCACATATAATTATGATAGAATGGTTGAACTAAAGGAGTACCTGTTCTTGTATAATTATATGCCTCTGTATAAATATAAGGTATTAATCTATGACGTAGTCTTAAATAATCACTTGCGATATTTAGAGTTTTTGAATCCCATAACCAAGGTTCTTTCTTGTAATATTTACCACGTGCTCCATGGAATCTTAATATTGGTGAAAATACACCTAATTGTAGATATCTAGTATAAAGATCAGCGTCTTCTATACCACCATGATTACCACCTACATCATGACTCCACCAACTAACTCCTATATTAGCTGCATTTAAATATTTAAATGTTGTATCTTTTAAATCTTTCCAACTAATTGAACTACTACCACCATATAAAATAGGATATCTATGTGGAGCAATACAACCACTTCTTGATAATATTAAACCACGTTTATTCTTTTCTCTATTAGAATCACAGAACATATAGTGTTGTAGACACCATAATCTAGTTAAATCATAATTAGCATTTGAATCATTCCAAAAGAAATCAATTCCCATTCTCTCTAATGGATGTAGAAACATTTTGAAATACAAATCTAAATTTTGTGGATTTAATGGATCAAATGGAATAACACTTCCATCAGATATTTTCATAGCTTCACTTGCTTGTTTATAATATGTTTCATGTGGATAGAAACCATCTTTAGGATCAGCAACTACTCCTACTTTAATACCACGTTTATGAAACTCTTCTATTACTTTTTGAGGATCTCTAATCAAATTATTATTAAAAGTAAATCCATCTTTTAAACCATCCCCAAAAGAAGAATTTCTAATGTGCCAATCGTGATCGAACAAAATAACTGCTAATGGTATTTTCTTCTTTTCAAATCTAGCAATTATATCTTTTAAATCTTTATCAGTATAACTAGTATTTCTACTCCACCAATTTCCTAAAGCATATCTAGGTATCATAGTAGGAGAACCAGTTAATTTAAAATAATCAAATAACGCTTGCTTAAAATCTCTATCATATAAGAACACATATATATCAACATTATCTTTTATCGGTTCAGCTAAAGTACCATCTTCCATGATTATTTTACTCTTAGAATCATCTATTGATGCCACACCATCTAGAGAAAAAATACCTCTTTCTATATTTTTAGGTACATCTATATCAACACTACAATAATTACCACCTAAGTTTCTAACTTCAGGGCACCCATAATACCAATCTTTTTGTCTATCTTGATCATGAGAATTCAAAGTAATCTTTAAATTCTTCATAGGATCAACACTAGGGCCTTGAAAAGGCTGTTCTTTCAAATATTTCAAAGTAAAATATCTACTAGTAATTACAAGAGCATTATTATCTTCTTGTTTTTGAAATAAAGCCTTACCAAAATTTCTCTTTCTTACTAATTGAGTAGGTCTATTATTAAATTGTCCACTAGGAGAGTATTCTAATCTAATTATCATTTCAGACAATATACTAATCCTATAATTTTTACCAGCTATTATATACTTATCATCAGTTTTAGAAAAATCACTATTAATAGTAAATTGTTTTCCCAATGGATACATAATAGCACCTCCCTTTTATCCTAATAACATAATATCACAAATTATCAATAATATTAAGTTTTATTTGTATATTATTTAAATATCTTAGTCGCATAATATTCTTCATAACTCATCTCTTTATTATGAATATCTTTTGCGATATCTACCCCTACATATCTATAATGCCAAGCTTCACTCTTAAAACCAGTCTCTTCTTGATATTCTTTTTTATATCTTAAAATATATCCGTATTTATAAGCGTTTTTAATCATCCATTTATACTCTTTAGATGAAGCAAAAGTATTCTTTCTAACAGATGCTATATCAATCGCAAGACCAGTTTGATGTTCAGAAAAACCAGGTTGTGCCACAAACTTCTTCACGTATTCATCTCCATATAATTTCTTAAAATAATCACATAATTCTTTTTGTTCATCATAACTTCTATATGCAGTAGTTATATAAATTCCCAATCCATTTTTTTCTAAATCATCACTCATTTTTATGTACTGTTCATATGCTTCTTTATTCATCATAATATTATCTTCATCAGTAAACTTTTTATCTATTTTTACTAAATCAGGTACTTTAAAATCTTTTTCCAATTTAAAGTGTTTATTTACCAACATATTTTTATCAAATTTATCCACAATAGTTGGATTAGTATACTCAGGATTATTAATACCTAAATTAACATAGACAACAGTATCATATGTAGTACTACCAGTATCATTACCATAATCTACATATTGATCAAATAATCTAATTCTAGCAAAATCATATTCTAAATATTCTTCTAAATATACAATTTTATCTTTTTTACTAAATAGTATCGCATCATCTATACTACCTCTAGATAGTATTAAATTAATCTCATTAGTACTATATTTCTTATCTAATAGTATATTAATAGCTTTTATTAATTTTTTATCTTTATAATAATCTATACCACTATACTTAGATAAATATTTCTCGTTATAATCATCACTTTCAAACGCAGCATTTAACGTCTTAGTATATGGAACAGATTTAACATATTTCTTTTTAAATTTAAATAAAATACTTTTACTCGCATCTTCACTATATCCTAATCTACTAACACTAAGTATTTCAAATCTATAAAATAAAAATAATACAAATATTGCAACACAAATAATACCTATAATTCTACATATAGATACAAATGGTTCTTTTAATTTTAATCTTTTTACTTTAACCTTACTCATCTTATTATAATTATATCATTATATTTTATTATATATTTATATAAATACATTTGTTTACACTATTAATATTAGATATAATAATATTATGAAAAACCCATTTAAATATAGTATTGATAATAAGAGATATCATACACTAAATTATTTTTATCAAAATAAATTTAATTCTAAAGTATTTAAAGTAAGTTTAGATGCTTCTTTTACATGTCCAAATATAGATGGAACTAAAGGATATGGTGGATGTATATATTGCTTAAATGGATCTATAAATAATTATCAAGATACTTCTAAAAACATTATAGATCAATTTAATAATGGTAAAGATATTCTTCATAAGAAATGGCCTAATGCAAAATACATCGCATATCTTCAATCTAATTCAAATACATATGCACCTGTTGATAAATTAAAAAGTATTTATGAACCACTAATACAATTAGATAATGTAATAGGACTAAATATCGCTACAAGAGCAGATTGTATAACAGAAGAATGTCTATCATATTTAGATGATTTAAATAAAAGAACTTATTTAACTATAGAGTTAGGGCTCCAAACTATAAAAGAAGAAACATCTATTCTAATAAATAGATGTCATTCTCTAGAATGTTTTACTAATATGGTAAAAGAATTAAGAAAAAGAAATATTAATGTGGTAGTTCATATAATTAATGGATTACCTAACGAAACAAAAGAAGATATGTTAAATACAATTAAATATATAAATAAACTAGATATTCAAGGTATAAAAATACATATGTTATCAATTGTTAAAGGTACTAAATTAGAAAAGTTATATCAAAAAGAGAAATTTCATGTTTTAACAAAAGAAGAATATATAGATATTGTTATATCTCAATTAGAATTATTAAGACCTGAAATAGTAATAAATAGAATAACTGGTGATCCAGATAAAGATATATTAGTAGAACCACAATGGTTAATTAAAAAATTTGTAGTATTAAATGATATTGACAAAGAAATGGTAAAAAGAAATACTTATCAGGGTAAATTAACATAATTATACACATTTACAATTAATATTTTACTAATCAACTTGTAAAGAAAAATATTTATACATATAATTAATGTAGAGGTAGTATATATATGTTAGACAAAATAAAAGGTTATTTAAATGAAAAAAGAATTATACCAGTTACATTAGCCGTATGGGGAATCATATGTATTTCTACCGGTTTAATTTTAAACATGCAAGATAGAACCGAAATACAAAATAAATATTCTTTAAAAGTAAACACAAAACAAGTCGCAGACTTGAGAGTAAATGAAATAGTTCCAAAAGATATGAAATTAGAAGTAAATAATCCATTAAGTGTAGATCCTAAAGATTATATAGAAAATGCTAATACAATAGATCCAAGTATTATAAAAGCATTAAAATTAGATACATCAATGGTTAATATAAATGAACCAGGTATATATACATATACTATTACATTTAAATCTAAAAAATATAATGGATCATTCACTATAACAGCAAAAGAAATACCTAATTTCACACTAACATTAAAAGAAGTAACCTTATCTGTAGGAGATGCAATAAGTACTAATGTAAGTAGTTATATAAAAGAAAATCTAACAGAAGAAGTAAAAAACAATCTAACGTTAGATTTAAGAGAAGTAACTACAAATGCTCCAGGAACTTATTATTATAAAGTTATATATGGAGAAACAACTTATACAGGTAAAGTAATAGTAACAGAAAAACAAAAAGGAGTAACAGTATATACTCCAACTACAGGTAAAGAAGAATCAAAAGAAGAAACAAATACTAATACAAATTAAAAAGATTTCAAATGAAATCTTTTTTTATGTACCTTTATATCTATATACTGCATTAGTATTAGAATATAAATATATATTATCTTGTTTATGATCAGAATACCAACCATCATTAGTATATACTTGAGCGTGTCCAAATGTTGAATATCCACCACTCTTACCATCTAAACTACGATATCCTCCATCACATACAACTACATCTCCAGGTACTGGTTGATAACTACTAGATGCTGGGTCAATATCTAATTTAACATAACCAGCCCTTTCTAAAGAATTATTAGTTAATAAATCTTTAGCATTACCACTAGTATCAATACCAGTAACACCAGTTACTGCTCTTTCAACAGCACCAGCACACCATCCAGTTGTACCAGGACAATGATTAATAGCATATTCTGCTATTTGAGAAGAAACATTTTGTGCAGTAGCACTTTGACCAGTAGACATAGTAGTATCATAGTCTCTTGTTTTAACAGCTTGAGTCTTTTTCTTATTAGATTTATCTAAATTAGATAAATTAGTATAACCACTTACAACAGAAGCACCAGCATTAACTCCCTCTGATTTTTCCCAATATGTTCCAACATATCCAGCTCTTTCATTAGCACGTGCTTGGGCATTCTTTGGTCTTTCAAATTCAATACACCATCTTTTAGCTAATTCTTGAGCAGTTTCTTGGGAATCATCTGCATTTTTAAGTTTATTATATAAATCAGAATAATCATTTTTTAATTCATAATCAAGGAAAGCAACTTGTCCTTGAACAGTATTTGGATCCAATCCATTTTGCTCACAAAAATTAATTAGATTAGTCCATCTACCCCTACCATTACCTTCATCATGCCATTGACATAATCCAAAACTTGAACCACCATCTCCAATAGCAGTTAATTGGAAATGAGCAGATTCTTGTTGCATATTAGCTAATATAGCACAAATACCTGCACGACTATAACCTAATTTAACTAATTCTTCATAAACGCTTGCTTCAACATCTCGATTAGTTGAACCATCTGTAGGATAAGTTCCACCACCAGTATTAGTACTATTACTTGCCATTTTTTCAAAATCCATTTCTAATGCTGCAGAAGCAGAACCCGTACCAGCTAAACTTTCATAACTACCTTTAATAGACTCTAGTTTCTTAACATGGACTTCATAGTCATCTTTAGCATCTGAATATGCTTTATATGCACTATTTATTTGTTGTTGAGTTGAGTTCTCATTATTAGCAATACTACTATAACGAGACTGTTTATTATCCATTTCTTTTTTTCTTTCTTCAGTACATTTATAGGTTTCTTGATAGAATTTGCCCCATTCATTAGTCATATGAGTTTTAGCATCAGATTCAATTATTTCTTTTATTTCAGAAACAGAACTATTTGCACTAGAAATATTCTTAGTCGCATTATATCCCATCTCAAACAATGGAGAAAAACCACCTAAGTTTAATGCTGCCGCATCTAATCCTCCACCAGTCATTTCACCTTTCAATGTAGTTTCGCTATTATCTAAAGAAGATGTAATAGTTGATAAATCAGATATAACCCCACTATAATTTTCTTCTTTTAGAAAAGAATTACTATTAGTGCCTTTACAAAAACACTTAATATCAGCTACCTTCATATAACCACCTATCCTACTATATATTATACAATTATTTTTAAATATATAAAGTATTAATTAACTTAAACCCACTATTTTACTATCTATAAAGTCAATATGTTCGTAATTAGGAATCTTAGGTAATCCAGGCATAGTCATAATATTACCCAAAAGTACAGTAATAAATCCAGCTCCATTATATAGTCTTACTTCTTTTATTGATACACTAAAGTCTTTAGGAACACCATATTCCTTAGCATTATCAGAAAAACTATATTGAGTCTTTGCTATACATATAGGCAAATTACCTTTATTATTATTCTCTAAATACTCTATTTCTTTATTAATCTCATCACTATATATAACATCACTCGCATGATATATATTCTTACAAATAATATCTATTTTTTCTTTTATATTTAAATTATCTTCATATAATAATTTAAAATCATATTTTTTATCGCATAAATTAACTACTTTATTAGCTAAATCTATTGCTCCTTCTCCACCATCTATATATGCACTACTTATAGAGAATTCAACATTTTTACTTTCACAATAATCTAGAACTATCTTAATCTCTTCTTCAGTATCAGTATCATATTTATTTAAACATACTACTAAATTAACTCCATATTGTAATAAATTATCTATATGTTGACCTAAATTATCTAAACCAGCCTTTAAAGCATCATCATTTTTTTCCATAACTAAATCTTTAGGTACTCCACCATGATATTTTAACGCTTTAATAGTAGAAACTAAAACTACACAGTCTGGAGATAAATCATTTAATCTACATTTGATATCTAAAAACTTTTCTGCTCCTAAATCAGCACCGAAACCAGCTTCAGTAACTACATAATCACCTAAAGACAGTCCAATATCTGTTGCCGCAACACTATTACAACCATGCGCAATATTCGCAAAAGGCCCACCATGAATTATAACTGGATTATTTTCTAATGTTTGAACTAAATTAGGTTTAAAAGCATCTTTTAATAATACTGTTAATGATCCTTCTATATTTAAATCTTTCGCATATATTAATTCTTTCTTACTATTATATCCAATAACTATATTACCTAGTTTTTCTTTCAAATCATCAAAATCTTTAGCTAAACATAATAATGCCATAACTTCAGATGCTGCAGTAATATTAAATGATTCTTCTCTTGATCCATTTATTCTTCTTAAAAATCTATCATTCACATCTAAACATCTATGAAAAGTAACTTCTTGTATATCTAGTTTATTACCAAAATATATATGATTATCTATTGCCGCACACAACAAGTTATTACAAGCTTCAATCGCCGCAAAATCACCAGTAAAATGAAGATTAATATCCTCCATAGGTATAACTTGAGAATATCCTCCTCCAGTAGCTCCACCCTTCATACCAAAAACAGGTCCTAAAGAAGGTTCTCTAAGTACTGCTACAGACTTCTTACCAATCTTACATAAAGCATCATCTAATCCAATACTAACAGTAGTTTTACCTTCACCTAAAGGAGTAGGACTAATCGCAGTAACTAATATTAAATGACCTTTTCTATTAATATCTATATTCTTAATCTTAGCTTTATCATCACCATATAATATTAAATTATCTTTATTTAAACCAATCTTTTTACCAACATTTTCTATATCTTCTTTTTTTACACTATTCGCAATCTCTATATCTGTCATCTAATCACCTACCAATAAAATTATATCATATTTCACTATTAAACTTGTATTTTATATTAATTATTATTCCCAATTTAATAATACCAATAAAGGAATTATTATTTTTAATCAACTAATTATTAATAAATTACTAATTCCTTGATTTGTATAAGTATTTTAATAGTGTTAATCTTCTATCATTAAGAAAAGGAGGTAATATGAAAAAAATAATATTTTTCTTAATACTATTATGTACAATTATTATTAATTTCTACAATGTAGAAGCAAAAACATATAATTTTTATGAAGGAGAAATGATAGATGATGTTTATTTAATAAGATATGATGAAAGTACTAAAACTAAGTATTACCAAAAAGCTAGATTTTTTAGAGAAAAAACTACTAAAGATTTTGCTTATTGTGTAGACGCTTTTATTACTTTTAATGAAGATTCTAATTATAGTACTAAAACACCTAATCTATCTAAAAAACAAATAGACAGACTATCTAAAATAGCTCATTTTGGTTATAAATATAAAAATCATAATGATAAAGTATGGTATGCAGTAACACAAGTAATGATATGGAAAGAATTAGAAGGAGATAATAATATATATTTTACTGATACTTTGAATGGTAATAAAACAAATAAATATGATAGTTATATAAAAGAAATAAATCAATTAATAAAAGATAATGACAAACTACCATCATTTTCTAATAAAAAAATCACTGTAGTAGAAGATAATGAATTTATATTAAATGATACAAATAAAGTATTAAATGAATATAAAAATGATAAGAATCTAACTATTAAAGATAATAGATTAATAGTAAATGGTCTAAAAGAAGGCAATTATACTATTAATCTAGAAAGAAAAGATAATTCTTATAATAATCCAGTATTATTCTATATGGGTAATAATACTCAAACTTTATTAAAAACTGGTAACTTATCTACTCTAAACACAAATGTATCTATAAATATAATTAATACAAGTATTATCCTTAATAAAATAGATAAGGATAATTCAAGTTTTACGCCCAGCGGAGAATCCTCTCTAATAGGAACAACATTTGAAATAAGAAATAGTCAAGATGAGTTAATAGATACAGTAGAAATAGATAATACTGGTAAAGCAATTATTAAAAACATTCCATTTGATACATATAAAGTAAAAGAAATAAAATCAGGTACTGGATATAAAACTAATAATAATGAATATACTATTACTATTGATGATAATAATCCAAATAAAGAACTAACTATAGAAAATGAAGTAATCAAGAAAAAGATAGTTATTCATAAAACATATGGTGATAAATCTAATCAATTGCCAGAACCTAATATTCAATTTAATATATATGATTCAAACAATAAGTTTATTAAAAGTATAACTACCGATAAACAAGGTAATGCTGAAATAATTCTCCCATATGGAAAATACACTATAAAACAACAAACTACTACTGAAGGATATGAATTTAGTGATCCAATTAATATAGATATAAAAGATAATAAGGAAGAAAAGATTAATTTATCTGATCTATTAATAGAAGTACCAAATACAAGTAAAGATAATATATTATTAAAACTGTTTTTAATATTAATGCTATTATGAAAAAACTATCAGTAATACTAATTATTGTTATATATTTATTTTGTTGTTTTAAAATATATAATACTTATAATTCCAAAACAACATCTAAAAGTATAAGTACTCCTATAAAAATTGGATATAGAGAAATGAAAGATAATATTAGAGGTAAAATTATAATCGATAGAATCAATTTATCAAATAATTTATATGATATTAATAGTAAAGAAAATAATGTAGAAAAAAATGTTACAATATTAAAAGGGATTTTTGAAGATAAAGATGGAACAGTAATTATCGCTGCTCATTCAGGTAATTCAAAAATATCATACTTTGAAGAACTAGATAAACTACAAATAAATGATATAGTTAGAATAATTTATAATAATAAAAAATACAATTATATTGTTAAAGATATTTGGAATACCAAAAAGAATGGCTCAATAAAAATACCAAATATGAATAAAAATCAATTAGTATTAACAACCTGTTCTCCTCATAAAAATAATTATCAATTAATAATTAATTGCATATTAAAAGAGTAATTATTACTCTTTTATTTTTTTATTTAATATTTCTATAGCTTTATCTAACTGATCATCATTACAAGTTTCCCCTGTTTCTTTATTCACAATTTCAACATCAGGTTTAACTCCACCAGTAGATTCTCTATTTAACCATACACCTTTAGAAGTTAACCATTTTTCAGTAGTATATTTTAATACAGAACCAGTACTTAATGGTACTTCTTTTTGAATAGTACCTTTACCATATGATTCAGTCCCTACAATAGTAACATCACTATAATTTTCTTTAAAACAACTAGCAACTATTTCAGAGGCACTCGCACTATTTTCATTAATCAAAATAACAACAGGAAAATTAGTTTTATCTTTATTACTAGAATAAATCTTATTAACTTTATTTTTAACTTCTACTTGATACAATACTGTTCCTTTTTTAAAGAAAGGCTCTAATATAGGTTTTACTTGATCTAAATGTCCTCCTGGATTATCTCTTAAATCAATTATTAATCCTTTTGTATTCTTTAAACTCTTATATTTATCAATAAATTGTTTAGAAGTATTAGTCGCAAAATTTTCAATTTGAATATAATTTATATTATTGTCATAATAATCTACAGAAACAGAAGGCATTTCTACTCTTCCAACAGTTAATGTGAATTTTTTCTCTTTACCATTTCTATCTACACCCAATTCTATTTTAGCACCCATATCTGTACTAATTAATGAAGATATTTCATCTAATGACTTTCCAGTAATATCAGTACCATCAATAGAAGTTATTACATCTTTTTCTTTAACCCCTTTTTTATAAGCAGAAGAACCTTCAAATACAGAATCAATTACACATCTATTATTATCATCCATGTATATAATAATACCTACTCCATTATAATAACCATTTACTGATTCATTAAATGACTTACTTTCATCTTCATTCATATATCTAGAATTTGGATCATCCAAAGAACTAATCATTCCATCAATCGCAGAATTAGCTAGGTTTTTACCATCTACTTTATCATAATAATTATCTAATATATCATTATAAGTATTAACAACCTCTTGTAGATGCTCATCACTAGAATCTAAATGTTGATACTTAGTATATGTACCAATAATACCAACAACAGCACCAAATAACATAGATATAAACATTATTATAAACACTTCAAATGAAGTATAATAATTCACTTTTTTCTTAATCATCTTTTTTAGTTTATTGATTTTCTTGCGCCTAATACTCTTCATAATACACCTCTATTATTATTATAGTTTATTCAAAAGAAAAAGACAATAAATGTCTTAATATTCATATGGCGCCCCAACTAGGACTTGAACCTAGGACCCCTTGATTAACAGTCAAGTGCTCTAACCAACTGAGCTATTGAGGCATAAAGTTATTAACTTATATAGTTAACAACATTATTTTGTCCTTCGATATAATCTACAATCTTACCTTTTTTAATTCTAATTAATGTAGGATTAGTAACTTTTAACTCACTAGCTTTAGTAGCTTCCTTATTAGATGTTTCAGATATTACACTATTATTAATAGCATCATCTAAATCAACATAATATACTTCAATATTATTCTTTACTTTATAATTACTAATCTTAGAAGTAATATCAGCATTATTCTCTCTAGAATAGAATAATACAATATATTCGAAATCGGATCTATTAAATGTAGAACCAGCAGTTATTTGTTCATAACTAATAGTTTCTTCAGGAATATTTATTTTTTGAGGTTTATTTGTAATATATACAGCAAATAAGTAGAATAAACCAACTATAACTAAAACTAATATTATAGTCATAATAACTGATTTATATGAACCACCACTTACTGCTTTATCTAAATCATAATATTTTTTCTTACGTGCCATAAAATCACCTGAAATTATTATATCACAATATAAAATCTTATCAAATAAAATTATTATTTATAGTGAAAAACAATCTTACTAATTACAATATGAATAAGTGCCACTAACATAACAAGTATGTTCTCCTCCAAATGAGGCATATGCAACACCATATCCATGAACAGCTACATTAAAGCTTGAACTAGTACAATATAGATTAGTAGTTCTTTCCTCACAGTTATCAGCACCAAATGCTCCTAATAATATATCTCTATTATAATCGTATAAATCTCTATCTTCTGTTCCTGCTATACAGTATTCTCCTACAGTCATTGATGGGTATGATGCCTTCATCTCTTCTGTTACATTAAAACATAAATATGATTTTGTTACTTTGTTTGCTGTTATATCATGTTTTAAATAATACTTACTTGCTAAAGAATTCATATTTGTTACTTCAGATTTATTTGTTACATAATCACTACCTTTTGTTAATTCACTTATATCATCTTCAAGATATAAATAGTAATCAGTAAATCTATAAATTGTTCCATTAAATATTTGACATTCAGCTATATTCTCTTCAAAATATGTAGAATAAGCAGATTGTATTGTTGTTCCATTTTGTAAGTAACTTGATTGTATAGCATATCCTGTTATTATCATATCTTTTCTTGAAATAATGAATGAATCTTGATCAAAGTCTCCTATAGCTACATTATTAAATAATGAAGTTGTACTGTTACCGCTGGTTAATGCAGTATTGTAATAATAAAGTGTAACCTTCTTTTTACCAGCTGTACAAGTAGATAGTTGTGTCCATCCACTATTAGTAGTATATGAAAATAAAGGCCCTGTTGAACCAGATGATTGTTTAACTAATGGTTCTACTACTTTGATATATACATATGCTGAATTATCACCTGTATTTTCTATAGTAGGATCCTTTTGAATTATTTGGCCTGGTAGAACATCACCTCCATTTAATTCATCCCAGTTTTCTTCATTTAAACTAATTTTTACTGATCCTACTGTAAATACATTTGTCTTATTATCAGTATCTGTTAAATATGCAGAAACTCCACCTACTATTAATACTGCGATTATAATCGCAATTATAATTGATATTTTCTTTTTACTTGTCTTTTTCATAATATAATCCTCTTACTATTTAATTATATAATAATAACTAATCTTTAACAATTAAAACAAAATTATTTATACTTAAACACAAAAAAGTGAGTATATATACTCACTTTTTATATTTATTATTTCTTAGTAACAACTATAGATACTGTTTTATTAGATACAACTTCATATTTTAATGTTACATCTTCTCCTGTAACCTGAACATTGATCTTATTAGTACCAACCTTAACATTTGATAAATCTACAAAGGCTTTAATATTATCACTACTTAAACTCTTTAATGCATCTTTACTACCCGTAACTAACACATCAACAGTAGAATTTGAAGCATCTTGAGCACTAGCAGTAAATCCATCTGGTAAGTTCTCAATAACGATACCAACATTTCTAATAGTCTTAGTTGAACTAGAATCTAAATTAACTGTTACAGATATTTGAGTATCACTTATATCAGTAATTCCATCTGGTTTATCAATAGTAACATTAAATGTTTTCTTCTTACTTAGTCCAGAAACATCTACTTTTACTTCAATTTGATCTAATTGATCAACAGCAGCTTCTTTACCATATACAGTAACTTTACTAATATTAGTATCAATAGAACTAATTGATTTACCTAAAGCAACATTTCCAGTAGGTATAACCTTAATAGGTACTTCTTTAGATGGAGAGGTAACAATAACCTTACATGTAATTGTATTAGGTACAATTTCAACATCCATAATCTTACCATTATTATCATAGGCTACTAATGGAACATCTTTCAAAGTAAATTCCCCAGCATTCTTAGCATTTAACTCATCTACATCCACTAATGCTTTAGTAGAAGCAACTTTATTTAGATTGTGTTTAGAACCTTTTACTATAACTTCATTTCTATCTAAAGTAACTTTACTAATAAATAACTTAGAATCTAAATTATCACTATGTAGAATATCATATGTTAAAGACTTAGTAGTACTTTCTTTCTTATAAATATTAATAGTTACCTCACTAGGATCAAGTTTATAATCTAAACTCTTTAATTTTTGTGAATATTTTAATTTAACTTTATGTTGACCAGGTTTTAATCCAGTTAAATCAACTGTAACTCCTTGTGAAGGAGATTGTTTTGCCAAAAAGATATGTCTTTTTTGACCAACTAAAGTAATATCAACAGTATCTGGTAATCCTTCTACTACATATACCGCATCATTATATACAGCAGTAACAGGTTGATCATATAACACTTCAGCATATTGGTCTATAGTAACATCACTTTCTCTATCAATCATAATAAATACAGTAAACGCTAATACCAAACTAACTACAAGTAAAAATGATTTATTACCACTCATATTTCCAAAGAATTTAGTTATTCTATTGAATAGTTTTCCTAAATTGAATAATAGTTTAGATATTGGAGTTATAAGAATTTTATCAAAGAAAGATAATATAGATTTAAACAATTTTTCAAAAACATTACTTTTCTTCTTCATAAATCTCTTCCTCTTCTCTTAAATCAGCATCTTGTTCTACAGTCTTAGGTTTTAATTCATCAATTAATAACATTCTTAAATCATCTAAACTAATATCGTATAACATTTCACCTTTAACACATACACTAATTTTTCCTGTTTCTTCAGATACTACTACATTAATCGCATCTGTTTGTTCACTTAACCCAAGTGCCGCTCTATGTCTAGTACCTAAATTTCTATTAATTTTAGCGCTACTACTTGTAGGATATACAGCACCAGCACAGGTAATTCTATTTCCTTGAATTATAACCCCACCATCATGTAATGGATTTCCTTCATAAAATATTGCGACTAATAAATCACTAGATAAATCAGCGTATATCTTCTTACTTTTATCAATATAATTAGCTAATGAACTATCTCTTTCTAATGTAATTAAAGCCCCTATTTTTTCTTTAGACATCTGATCACATGCATTAACTACTTCATATACTAATCTTTCTCTCTCATCAATAGATAATATTTTATGTCTTCCTAATAATTCATTTCTACCTAATTGTTCTAAAATATCTCTAATTTCTGGTTGAAATATAATAATTAATGCTAACGGTCCCCATTCAATAAGGTATTCAGTAATTACTTCTAATGTTACTAAATTTAAAAGATTACCAACAAGTCTTAACAAAATGATAAATAATACTCCCTTAAAAATAAGAGACAACTTAACATTATTCTTAATATTCTTTAATATATAGTAAAATACTGCCCATACTATAAAGATATCAAGTAAATTTCTAATAATGGACAAAACATTTATAGACATTAAATCTCCTCCAAACAATAATAGATGATAACCTATCTTAATTATCATCTACTATTTTAACATTTTATAGGGTCTAAATCAACCGATTATAATTGTTTTTTCTTAATATTTTTATTAATATTTATTTTATAATTTACCTTTAAATAAGTGTTTCTATTATCCAATTTATCTAGCTTTTTCAACATCATTTCTCGATATTCATTCTTCTCTTTTTCAGTACAATTCATACGAAGAACATCATTATTCTTTAAAATTTTAACGCATAATCTATCTCCAAAGTGATAACTATTCTTACTAGATATTAAAGATAATGTTTCAGGTTCAAAATAGAATTCTTCATTTCCTTCTTTTAGATCTTTAATCCTAATATTTCCTTCCATATAATTATCTAACCTAACTCTTAGTCCTTTATCACTTACTTCAATAACAGTACCATCAAAGTCTTCTCCAACATAATCTTGTAAATAAGAAGCACATTTAATATCAAATACTGATCTTTCAGCATCAGCACTATCTCTTTCTTTCCTAGAAGTATGTTCACCAATCTCAATTAAATCAGTTGATTTTATTTTACGCCCTGTATCAGAATCTAACACATAATCTTTTAGTATTCTATGAATTATATAATCAGGATATCTTCTAATAGGAGAAGTAAAATGACAATAATAATCTTTTCCTAATCCATAATGGCCTATATTAATAGGAGAATATTTGGCTTTACTCATTCCTCTAATTAATCTACTACCTAGAGCAGTACTTAATTCACCAGTATTAGCAACAAAATCAGCTAGTCTTTGCATATACTTTGGATTAGAAACACACTCTTCAGCATCATAATCATTAAATCTATAACCAATAATATTTAGTAATTTTATTAACTCTTCTACCTTATCTTGATTAGGTATACCATGAACTCTATGTAGGCAAGGATATCCTCTTTGAGATAAATGTTTATCTACAGTTTCATTAGCCGCAATCATCATTTCTTCAATTAGATTCTCTCCTACATCATTTATCTCTTCAGTAGCTCCAATCATATTATAATCTTCATCATAAATAAGTTCTTTATCTCCAACACCAAATTCTACAGAACCACTTTTAATTCTTTTCTTTCTTAAAATTAAAGATAACTTTTCTAATAGTTTTAATGTAGAAGCAAATTCTTTATAATCTTCCGGAATAATATTATTCTTTAATACATCATTGACTTTATCATATGACATTTTCTTATCAGATCTAATAACACTCTTAACTATACAATGATCAACAATATTACCATTATTATCAATTTCCATATTACAAGTAATAGCTAGTCTATCTACTCCTGGATTAAGTGAACATATACCATTAGATAATTCATGAGGTAGCATTGGTATAACTTTACCACCTAAATAAGTACTAGTCCCTTTTCTATAAGCATCTTTTTGTAATGGAGAATTAATTGGAACATAATGAGTAACATCTGCAATATGTACTCTTAATAAGAAATTACCATTAGGAAGTCTTTTACAACTTAATGCATCATCTATATCTTTAGTATTAACTCCATCAATAGTAAAAGTTTCTTCATGAGTATAATCACTTCTCCCTATTCTATCTGTATCTAATACTCTAACTGGAGTATTCTTAACCTGTTCCATAGAAGCACTACTAAAATCATTATCCATACCATATTTTAAGGCTTCCCAATATATATCATTACTAGGTTCATCTCTATGAGATATCTTTTCTACCAAAGTACAAGTATGAAAATTAGTATTATAATTATCTCTATTAATATGTACTTTCACCCTAGAACCAACTACCAATTGATTATCATATACTTCATCTTCACTAAGTACAAGAAAATCATTTCTTAATCTTTTATCAATAGGTTTAACATAATAACCTAACTGATCATCTCTTAATACATCTCCATATGCATACTCAAAACTAGATTCCAATATTTTATGAATCTTATTAGTCTCTTTCTTTGTAGCATAAGGAACATCTATTAATACTAAATCTCCATCATGAGCACCTTTAATATTATCTTTATAAACAAAATACTCATTTTTTACAATTCTAACTTCTCCATCACTATCAATATATGACTTATCTTCAATTACTCTTCCATTTCCACTATTCTGTATTTGTAATTTACCTTTATGATAAGAAGTTTTATTAATTAATTTATATCCATTTCCTAATTCTAATAACTCATAAGAATTAACCAACGAATTAATAATATTGATTATTTTATTTCTATCTTCCAATGATAATCCTTCTATTTCATTATCTCTTATAACTCTTTGTTCTACTTTTTCTATGATTTCATCCAAAGATAAACTTCTATTAGCTTTTCTTAATACTTTTAATACATATTCTTCCATATAGAAATCCCCCATGTTCTATATGATAACAAAAGAAAAAGAGAAAATCAATTTCTCTTTATACTTATTAATAAATTATGAAACTCTTCTTACTGTAATAATACTATCGATTGATCCTCTATTCCAACGAGATATATCACTTACAATTACTCCAGTACCATAGTTAGCGGCATGTATCATCTTACCACCACCTATATATATAGATGAATGTGTAACTCTACCACCATGTCCCCAACTAATAATATCTCCTGGTTGAGCATTCTTATATGAAATTCCGACACCTTCTCCAGCTTGAGAACCAGAACTTCTACTAATACTTTTACCAGCTCTACCATATACATATTGAACAAATCCAGAACAGTCGAATCCACTAGGACTATTACCACCAGATCTATATGGAGACCCAACCAAAGAATATGCAATACTAACTATATCACCAGATGCAGCATTAGATTCAGCATTTTCTCTAAAGTTAATAACACTATTATCTTCTTCAACTGGTTTAACTTCTTCTTTTACATTGATTTTATAAGTATAAGTACTAACATTATTAGCTCTATCAACTGCTGTTACAGTAACATCATAAGAACCAGATTTTTTATTATTAAACTTACTAGTTACAGTATAATAACTTCTATCATCTTTACTAGGGTTCTTAATAAACTTTAATTTTTCACTATCATCGATTACTTCTTTAATGTTTTTATTTAAATCGTACTTTTCACCATAATCAATAGTAATCTTTTTCTTTTTAATATTAATGTTAGGTTTTGTATCATCAATAACTTTCATTTTAACAGGAATAATCTTAGTAACATTCTTTTTCTTCATTTCTAAAACTACTTCTTGTTCCCCTAATTGTTTTGAATCTACATTTTTTATAACTTTATACGTATTATTACTTTTAATATATTCATCTAACTTAACATTATTACCATACTTAACAACTTTATTATTTACTTTTACTGCTAAACTGTTAAAAACAAAATAGTTTTTATAAGTAATTCCAGTAAATAGAAATATACCAATTATAAATATCAATACAGAAAATCTAATAATAGATTTCTTATATTTAAACATACAATTTCACTCCTCGTGTATAACGTACGTTTCATATTATACCACTAATCACTTAAAAAGTAAAATTTAACCCCCAAATCGACTACTTTATATTACACATTATAGGATTATGATCACTCATAAAACCATTGTCATTACTATTAATATCTACACATCTATCAATACATTTAAAACCTCTTAAAAATATATGATCAATCATTCTCATATCAGGTCTACTAGGAAAACTACCTCCTAAATAATCATTAAATGGATCCAATAATCTATTTCTATCTACAAACAATGGCATTCTCTTATTATTAAGACTCATATTAAAGTCTCCCATTAGTATTAATTTCTCATCTTTTTCTATCTCATCATTTATAATCCTTTCTAGTATTAATAATTGTTTATATTTATTATTACTATCAGTATTATCTATATGAGTATTCACAACCAACATTTTATTTTTCTTATCCCTTATATGACATACTACACATATTCTAGGTAAATTGTCTTCTTTTTCTTTATATCCAATATTATCTATCTTACTAGTCAAAGAATAAGTCTTACTAGAAATAATGTCATACTTTTTATCCACAAAAATAGATGTATATTCCCTAAATAATATATTTTTACTACTACCTTTTCCAACTATATTATAATTATCTAAATCTTTAGTATATATTTTTAAAGATTTATCATTTAATTCTTGAAAACCTATAATATCAGGTCTTTTTATTTTTAAATAATCTACTACTCTTTTATATCTACCAAATTTAAAAAATATTATTCTCTTCACATTAAAAGACATAATCAACATATAACCACCATCTACATTATAACAAAAAAAGCCATTATCTGGCTTTATATTTTTCCATAAATAATTTAAATAACTCATCACATCTAGCTTTATCCATATCAGGTTTATCTTCATATGGATATGGGATTTTTAATTTTATATACTTTTCTCTACCCATTCTATGGAAAGGTAAGAAGTCAACTCTTTCAATATTATTAATATGTTTCAAATAATCAATTAATGAATCAATATATTCCTCATTATCATTAACCCCAGGTATTATTACTTGTCTAATCCAAATTCTTTTATTAGTCTTATTACAAGCATCTATAAATTTTTCTACTTCGTCTAATTCTACACCTGTAATATCTTTATATCCTTCTGGAGTAGTATGTTTAACATCTAATAATACCAAATCTACATATTCTAATAATTCTTCATAATTACCTAAACCAACTCCAGCAGTATCTAGGCATACACCCACCTCTGCTTCTTTTAGTTTTTTACATAATTCTAATAAGAAAGGTTGATGTAGTAAAGGTTCACCACCAGAGAAAGTAACTCCACCAATCTTACCATAATATGCCTTAGATCTCATTATTTTTTCAAATACTTCATCAATATCATAATTATTCTCTTTTAATGTCCACATTTCAGGATTGTGGCAATACTTACAACGTAATTTGCAATTGTTGAAAAATACTACAGTTCTAATTCCAGGACCATCTACTAGTCCAAATGTCTCAATTGAATCAATAGATGCTTTCATTATAAACTCTCATGGAATGTTCTTGAGATGACTTCTTCTTGTTGTTTACGTGTTAATCTATTAAAATGAACTGCGTATCCTGAAACTCTTATTGTTAATAATGGATATTTATCTGGATGTTCCATTGCATCCTCTAATGTTTCTCTATTTAAAACATTAACATTCAAATGATGTGCTCCTTGTCTAAAGTATCCATCCATCATTTGACATAAATTAATTTCTCTATCTTCTTCTGACATACCTAAAGCATTAGGAACAATTGAAAATGTATTAGATATACCATCTTTACAACAATCTCCATATGGGAATTTAGCAACACTATTAAGTGATGCGATAGCTCCACTAGAATCTCTTCCATGCATTGGATTAGCTCCCGGTGCGAATGCTTCACCAGCTTTTCTACCATCAGGAGTAGAACCAGTCTTAGTACCATATACAACATTAGAAGTAATAGTTAATACTGATAATGTCTCTTCTGCTTCTCTATATGTAATATGTTTATCTAATTGTTTCTTAAAGTATTTTAGTAATTTAATCGCAATAGAATCTACTCTATCATCATCATTACCATATTTAGGATAATCTCCTTCTACTTCAAAATCTACAGTAATACCATCTTTTCCTCTTTTTGGTCTTACTTTTGCATATTTAATAGCACTTAATGAATCAACAGCAACTGAAAGCCCAGCTACTCCATAAGCCATATATCTATGAACATCAGTATCGTGTAAGGCCATTTGACCAGCTTCATATGCATATTTATCATGCATATAATGAATTATATTCATCGCATTAGAATATATTTCTGCTACTTCATCAAGAACCTTTTTATATACTTTAACTACTTTATCGTAATCAAGTACTTTGTCATGCATAATTTCATAACCATCAAGTACTTTTTCTTTTTTCATTTCATCTATTCCACCATTTAAGGCAAGTAATAATGATTTAGCTAAATTACAACGAGCTCCAAAGAATTGCATATCTTTTCCTACTCTCATCGCACTAACACAACAAGCAATCGCATAATCATCACCATATATAGGTCTCATTAATTCATCACTTTCATATTGTATCGCATCAGTCGCAATAGATAATTTAGCGCAATATCTTTTAAAGTTAGATGGTAAATATTCACTCCATAATACAGTCATATTAGGTTCAGGTGCAGGGCCTAAATTCTCTAATGTATGAAGTATTCTATATGAAGTTTTAGTAACCATATGTCTTTTATCTTTACTCATACCACTAATAGAACAAGTAACCCAAGTAGGATCACCTGAGAATAATTCATCATAATCAGGTGTTCTCAAATGACGTACTAATCTTAATTTAATAATAAAATTATCAATCATTTCTTGAGCTTCACTCTCAGTTATTTTCTTTCTCTCTAAGTCTCTTTGAATATAACAATCTAAGAATGCATCTACTCTACCCAACGACATCGCAGCTCCATTATTTTCTTTAACTGCTGCTAAATAACCAAAATAAGTCCATTGAATTGCTTCTTTCGCATTTTTCGCAGGTTTTCTAATATTAAATCCATACTTCTCTGCCATTTTAGCTATTTCTTCTAATGCTCGATATTGCATAGATACTTCTTCTCTTATTCTAATTAAATCATCATTCATTGGACCAATTAATTTGTTCCAATCTTCTTCTTTCTTTTCTTTTAAGAAATCAATACCATATAAAGCAATTCTTCTATAATCACCAATAATTCTACCTCTACCATAAGCATCAGGTAATCCAGTTAATAAACCTACATGTCTAGCTTTTCTAATATCAGCAGTATAAGCATCAAATACTCCTTGATTATGAGTTTTTCTATATTGATTAAAGTATTTATCTACAGTAGGAGCTAATTTATATCCATAAGCATCCAACTCTTGATAAACCATTCTAATACCACCAAATGGATTAACAATTCTTTTCAAAGGTTTATCTGTTTGTAGACCAACTATAACGTCATCATACATATTAATATATCCAGGTTTGAACATATTAATACCACTCATATGAACAACATCTACATCTAAAACATGCTTTTCTAATTCTTCTTTTAATAATTCTTTACATTTATTCCATACGTGATCAGTTTTTTCAGTAGTTCCTTCTAAAAAAGATTCATCTCCACTATATTGATGATAATTCTTTTGTATAAAATCTCTAACATCAATATTTTCAGTCCATTTACCTTCTCTAAAACCATTCCATTCCTTTTTCATGTATGTATCACACTCCAATTATAATTTTATCACACTTATAATCTTATTAAATCATTCTTAAAACAAAAAAAAATACTTTTACATAATTTTACTTATAATCAATAATATGGTATAATCTACTACACGGGGATGACTAGGTTTCGACGGGAATATTAGAGCATAGATCGCAAGTCGGAGGAACACGTCACGAACAAAAAGCAATAAATGCTAACAAAGTTAAAAATGCGTTTGCAAACATGTTTGGTGGAAGCCAAGCATATGCAATGGCCTAATTTAATATAAAGGCACGCACTCTACCTATTATTATCTACGTAATAGATTAGGGTTCAAATTAGTAGGTTATAGCTATTATTTGTCTAGATAATAGAAAGAATTTATAGACTGGTATAATTATTTGGTCGTTAACTACTTGATAATTATATAAGAATAATTAGTTAACTAAACTTGTAGAAGTTTATGTAGCTGTGTTTTCGGACAGGAGTTCGATTCTCCTCATCTCCACCAATAAGATTATTACTAACTAGAAATAGTTAGTTTTTTTGTAAAGTAAAACAATATTTAGTATTAAAATAAAAAATATAATAAAATATTTGTTATAATCATAATAGAGGTGTATAAAATGAACTTATATTTTAATAATGAAGAGTATTTTTTTGTTAAAAACACTAAATTAAATGGAATAAATTATACATTATATATGGATGATAATACTAAGTCTAAAATAATAATACTCGATGAAAATAAAAACATTGTAATTGATAAATATCTATCTAATAATATAATGTCTCAAGTTTTTAGAAAATATTCAGAAAAGTATGCTGATGATTATAGTGATAATGACTATTTAGATGATGAAATGTATAAAGAGACACCTTTATCACAAGAAACATTCGATAAAATATGTGATAAATTCAAAAAATATGTTCTATATCAATTTGGTAAAGATGTAATATCTGAAGAAGAAATAGATAGAAGAATTAAAGAAAATTTAAAATCTATAGTAATAGATCCTACACTAGAGATACCAGGAGAATATAGTTTCAAAGAAAAGAAAATACATATACAAAACAATATACTAGAACTTGAATTATATTTCATTTTATATCACGAATATCTACATGCTCTTGCCTCACCAGGTGTTCAAAAAGTAATAGCATATGGACAATCTGAAGAATATGAATATGGCAGAGGTATAGATGAAGGAATAATCGCATCTCTACAAAGATGTAGAAAAACCAAAAAATATACACCATATGTAGAAAATATTTCATATCCATACGAAAGTGAATTAACAGATTTAATCGCAATAGTATATGAAAATACTAATAAAGCTAAAAAAGATAATTTAAATTTCTATAATGAATATATAAAAGATTCAAATAAAACACTAGAAAGAATATATACAATATTTGAACAAAATGAAGAATACCTACAAAAATATTCAAATATAAGTGAAAAAGATAAAACAACAATAGGAATGTCTAAAGCATTAGATTTTGTTCTAGATATGGATGAATTATATGATATTGGTACTATAGACAGCAAAAACATGGATAAGAAAGAAAAAAAAGAAGCTATCTATAACAAACTAAAAAATCAATTAGAAAACCTATTAATGAAACAAATAATAAATGATTTCCCAACTACAGATAGACAATTATATGAAGTATTATATTCATTAGAAGGTTTTAAACTTAAATCTAGAGGAAATAACAATGAAATAGATAAATTCAAAAAAGAAGTAATAAAAGAATTCTTAAAAAGACATAAAGACATTTCATTAGATGAATTAGAAGACCACATACCTCCATTTGATAGACAAAACACTTTAGATGAAGATACAAAAAAAGGATTGATATTATTCACACTCTTATTTAAAGATTATAGTAAAGCTGATCCAAGATGTGTTAACATTGTTGAATCAATAAAAGAATTAAAAAAAGAACAATATACAAAAAAGAATACAAATAAATAATTTGTATTCTTTTAATATTTAATATCTACTAAATATAATCCTACACTAGGAGCAGTTTTACCACTTTTAGTTCTATCACAACTCTCTAATATCTTAATTAAATCTTCTTTATCTAATTTATTTTCACCTATTCTTATCAAAATACCAACCATATTTCTAACTTGATATTTTAAAAATCCATTACCAGTAAAAACAATTTCAATAATATCATTATTTAAATTAACTTCTGTATTAAATATTTCTCTAACACAATTATCTTTATCCACATTTTCTGTGACAAATGCTCTAAAATCATGTTCTCCTTCAAATACTTTAATACATTCTCTCATTTTATCTATATTCAATTCATGATTATATTGATAAACATAATTTCTTTCTAATGGATTATATTCTCCTATATTAATTAGATATTTATATGTCTTTTCTTTAACAAAATATCTAGCATTAAATTCTTTATCCACAATTTTTGTGGAAATAACATGTATATCATCTGGTAAAAAAGTATTCATTGCTCTTTTTAATTTTTTTTCTGTAATAGAAACATCTATATCACAATGACCATATTGTACTAATGCATGTACTCCTTTATCAGTCCTTCCAGTCCCCACAAACTTAGTATCTTTATTATCATTAATTTTCTTTAAAACGCCCTCTATTTCACCTTGTACAGTTCTTTTAGTAGGTTGTTTTTGAAATCCTAAGAAATCTGTCCCATCATAACTAAATTTAATTAAAAACCTCATATTATTCTCCTTAAACATGTTTATAAATATCTTTTATAATATCTCTAATATCTTGTAAATAATTTA
>JAEEGI010006062.1_pt1 | contig 27428 bp, 28 predicted proteins | sample 8958751 | NCBI WGS metagenome assembly JAEEGI01 (sample SAMN16246545, study PRJNA631951) | gut metagenome | biome: gut microbiome; feature: rumen; material: KS-attached | host: Bos | place: Iran: Karaj | collected 2018-10 | reverse complement strand
TTTGTAATCCTTGTGCTCGGGCGGCGTCCATTGCACCTCGGCGAGGGCCGACATACGAGGCAGGGCCTGATACTCCACCATCTGCTCGTTGGTCATGTACTCCGACCAGAGGTTGGCCTGCGTGCCGAGGATATGACTGCGGGCCTCGACGGAGAGACTATCTGGAGCGGGGTCGAGACTATAGACCCGCTCGATAGGAATGAAGCCGCCACAACGGCTGGGCTCGAATTGGGTGTCCTCCACTTGCTGGTAGTCGAAATAGCAATGCGTGGTAGGCGCCATCACCACATCGTGGCCAGCTTCAGCAGCCTTCGCTCCGGGGGCAGTACCTCGCCACGACATGATCATCGCATTCTGAGGCGCTCCGTCGAGAATCTCGTCCCAGCCCAAGGCGCGACGGCCTTTGGAAGCCAAGATATTGAAGACCTTGTTAGTAAAGTAAGGTTGCAACACTGACCGCACCATTTCCTCATAAGGATACTCGGGCATCGTCCGCGGACCATCAGAATCCCCTTCAACTTGGCCAGCTACACGTCCTTCAAGGGTCTTTTTGATATAGATTTTATTACATTTCTTGCAATACTGCCATTTCTCGGAAGGAGTCTCGTCACCACCGATATGAATGACCTTGGAGGGGAAGATATCCATCACCTCCGTGAGCACATCCTGCACAAACTCATAGACGCGGGGATTGCCCACGCAGAGCACATCCTTATACACGCCCCAGTAGTGACCCACCTGATAGGGGCCGCCCGTACAACCGAGTTCGGGATAAGCGGCGAGGGCTGCGAGCATGTGACCGGGCATATCGATCTCGGGCACGATGGTGATATGGCGGGCCGCTGCGTAGGCTACAACCTCGCGGAGTTCAGCCTGCGTGTAGTAGCCGCCGTAGGGGATGCCATCGTCGAGGTCGGAGTTCGTGCCGATGATGGTGCCACTACGCTGTGAACCGACGGTGGTGAGACGCGGCCACTTCTTAATCTCGATGCGCCAGCCCTGATCGTCGGTCAGATGCCAGTGAAAGACGTTCATGTTATGAAGCGCCAACAGGTCGATGAACTTCTTAACAAAATCTACTGACCAGAAGTGACGCGAGCAGTCGAGGTGCATACCGCGCCAGGGGAAACGCGGTGCGTCGGTGATTCTGACTGCAGGGAGAATCTGACTATAGACTATAGAATCTGCAAAGAGAGATTTACGAAGCGTCTGGATGCCGTAGAAAACACCGGCAGCACTTTCGCCTGCGATGGTTATGCCTTTCTTGTTAACTGTCAGCACATAGCCTTCGGGCTCGGTGACCTTCGGCGACAAGGTGAGTTCGATGTAATTCACCTTCTTCTGACGCTTCTGAGCGATGGGTAGCGACAGACCATTCAGTTCCTTCAGATAAACCTGCAGGAACGATGCCTCCTGCTGTAACCCCTCACCAACGAGTATCTGCACGTCAGCATCCAGCACAAACGGATCGCCCCTCTGCATCTCGATGCGCTGCGGCATCGGTACGACACCATAGTCAGCGGTCTGCGCTGATGCTGCGAATACGATGGCATGAACTGCCACCAGCATCACAACCATCACCCTCGAATATCTTTTTGCAATCATCTGTAAACAGTAAGCCGTAAACTGTAAACAATAAACTATAAACTCCCCTAAAACCTATACTCCACAAACGCTTCCATCGCCTCATAGCAGGCTAAGCCGAGTTCATCATAGCGCTTGGCCGTCTCGCGGTTGCGGTCTTCAGCACGCTGCCAGAAGAGCCGTTCGTCATTGCCGAGGAAGGGAGCACTCTCCATCTGACTCTGGTGACGCAGGATGGCATTGCGCTTCTCACGAAGTTCCTCAGGCGACATCGGCACACACATCTCAATATCAGCCACATCCCACTCTGCCCAAGCACCTCGATACATCCAGACACGACAGTCTTTGAGCCACGATGCATCTGCCTGTTTGGCCTCATCAATAGCCGCCAGTACGGCATCGGTACATTTACGATGCGTTCCATGAGGATCGGCTAAGTCGGCAGCGACATAAATCTGATGGGGCTGTATCTCCTCCAACAATTGCTGGATAGGCTCTACATCACGCTCTGACATCGGGAGTTTCTCAATCTTGCCACTCTCGTAGAAAGGCAGATCAAGAAAATGGATATGATCCTTAGGAATATGGTTATAGCCACAGGCATTTCGGGCCTCGCCTCGACGAATCAAACCTTTTACCGTCAAGATAGCCCGATTGTCCCAGTCTCCCTCTTTTTTCTCCTTCAAGTAACTCATGATTTCACGATAGCGAATCTTAATAACCTCATCGGAACCGTTGGCAAAGAGTTGGTTGAAACCGTTGATGAAGTGCATATAGAGGCGCACCTCTTCATCTGCCACAGCGATATTGCCGGAAGTCTCGTAGGCAATGTGGACATCATGTTTCTGTTGTTTCAAGCGGCGAATGGTGCCACCCATGGAGATGACATCATCATCAGGATGAGGTGAGAAGACGACCACACGTTTGGGATAAGGCTTAGCGCGCTCCGGACGGGTAGAGTCGTCAACATCCGGTTTGCCACCGGGCCAGCCTGTAATCGTATGCTGCAACTCGTTGAATACTTCGATATTGACGAGACCAGCCTGTCCGTCAAACTGTTCAACAAGGTGGCCGAGCCCATTCTCAACGTAATCTTTTGTAGAGAGTTTGAGCAGAGGCTTACCTACCTTGTTACAAAGGTCGATCACCTGCCTGCGCAAAGTGTGCTCAGGCATCTTGATAGTAGATGTTAGGTTTAGATTCATATTTCAATTTTCAATCTTCAATTCTCAATTTTCAATCTTCAATATTACGCCTGCGGGAGAAGGACGACACCCGTTTGCTTCTTACCGTCCATCATGATCTTCAAGGGATGTTCGAAACGGACGTGGCGCACGTATTCGGTCTCTTCGACAGCGGGCATACGGTCGAGAACGTCCTGCTGGAAGATGCCGTCGCCCGTATAGGTGTTGATGGTGAAGTAGCCGACACCGAAACTGGTGAGGTTCTGGAAGAAATGCGTACCCTGCGAGGGATCTACATGATAGTTCTTCAGTCCCGTTTCCACGATTACCCGGGCAGCGGAGATGTGGGGCCACTTCACGGGGATACCCAGCCAGTAGTCGCTGCTCCCCCAGCGTCCCGGACCGATGAGCACATAGTTCTTGTCCGCATTGAGGAACTGCTGGTTGATCTTCTCGATGTGCGAGGCGATGGTGGGATTGTTGGAGGCCGTGAAATTCTCGTCGGCCTTGACATAGACCACATCCACCACATCCTCAGAAATACCATGTCCCAAAGAGTTCTGAGAGCGCAGCAGACAGTCGGTATCGGGGATTTTCTGCAGATCCTCGTCGAGTACCTGTTTGGAGTCGACGATAGGCCGGATCTGGAGCAGGTAGAGTTCACCCGAGCGATCGTTATTCAGATTGCAGGCGAACTCAATCTCCACCGGCCGGCGCATCTCCTCGGAACCATACTTCTGCGCCATCTGGAGCAGATGCGGCAAAGGGAAGATGCCCTGCTGGAGCACACCGCAGAAGGAGATCACCTTGCGACCGCCCTCGTAGATACCATCGCGGATGACCTGATCCACAGGGTCATAGGTCGAGGCGATATAGGTCAATGAGCCATCAGCATCGGCTTGTTTGACACGGAGCGACTTGATATTAAAGCCGTCATCAACCTTGAAGTCATCGCCCACATGACTCATGTCGAGAGCATAGAATCGTGTCTGTGTCTCGCTGAGGGCCGTCTCCATCTCGGAGGTCTGGAGCACCTGCGTGGGATGATAGGGCGACACACGGAGGGTCTGTCCGCCATCGACGATATACTTGCCCAGTCCGAGGGCCAATGAGGCAATGCCCTCCTCGGCCGTCTCGTCACCGATGGGATAATAGTTGAGCGACCGCAGCACACCCGAGAAGTTCGGATAATAGAGGTCGCCATACTGTTTGCCCACCACCTCCTGCAGGATGACCGCCATCTTCTCCTGGTCGATCACGTTCTGCGTGGCGAGCATATAGGCCTTCGAGTCCTTGTAGTAGACGGAGGCATAGACGCCCTTGATGGCGCAGGCCAGCATACGGAGCATCTCGTATTTGTCCGTCAGATAAGGTATCATATAGGTGCTATAGATACCTGCGAAGGGCTGATAGTGGGAATCCTCCAACAACGACGATGAGCGCACGGCAATCGGCGATTTCACAGCATCGAAGAAGGTGAAGAAGTCGGCAATCAGCGAATCAGGCAACTGCGCACGAAGGAAGTGCTGCAGGATTTCTTCGTCGGGGGCATCGCTCAGGGCGATGGGATAGAGATTATTGTTCTCCATGAACTCGTCGAAGAAATCAGTACAGAGCACGACGGTCTTCGGAATCATCACCTGTGCCTGCTCGTACTGGTTGAGTTCAGGGTGGCGCTTGATGATATTATCGAGGAAGGCGAGGCCACGCCCCTTACCGCCGAGGGAGCCTTCGCCGATGCGGGCGAAGTGGGCGTAGCGGTCGAACTTCAGACGATCGAAGACGGCCACGATACCGATATTCTTCATCCTTCGATACTGCACGATGGCATCGAAGATAATCTGGCGATGGGCGTCGACATCCTGAAGCTTATGCCAGGTGACCTGCTTGAGGAAGGCCGAGACGGGGAAGATGGCACGGGCACAGAGCCAACGGCTCATGTGGTTACGGCGGATATGACGCGCCAAGGAATCAGCGGGAATCTTGAAGATGTTATCCTGCAGTTCCTTCAGTGAAGTAACGCGTGCTATCTCCTCCTTCGTCTTTGGGTCGCGAAAGACAAAGTCACCGAAGCCCATGTGTTCCTCCATCAGATGATGCAGGTCGACGTTCATCTTCGTCGAGTTCTTGTCGATAAAGTGGAAGCCCTCAGCCTTTGCTTTCTCACGGTTTGCCGTTTCCCTCGAGTCAAGAATCAGGGGTACATATTCATCACGACGACGAATCTCGCGCAGCAGTTTCAGTCCGGCCTCGGGGTCGCCCTCCTCCACATGGGAGAGCCTTCCGGGGGTGATATGCATCGGGAAGCGGGTATCGGAGATGACGCCGAGGGTGTTCTCGTGATACTTCTCGTAGATCTGCATCGCCTCCTCGTAGTTGGTGGCGAGCACCACCTTCGGACGACCACGCTTTCGCTGGGCGGCGGCATGGGGATTGAGCGCCTCGGTAGAGAAACGCTTCGACTGCGCGAGGATATAGTTATACAAATTAGGTAGTACGGAGGAATAGAAACGGATGTTGTCCTCGACGAGAAGGATCATCTGCACGCCGGCCTCCTTGATGTCGTGGTCGATGTTCATCTTGTCCTCCAGCAGTTTGATGATCGACATGATGAGGTTGGTATTGCCGAGCCAGCAGAAAACGTAGTCGAACACCGACATATCCTCGTTCTCGATGCGCTTGGTGATACCGTGCGAGAACGGGGTGAGCACCACGCAGGGGATATTCGGATGAGCGGCCTTCACCTCGCGGGCGACGGTGAAAGCGTCGTTGTCGGCATTACCGGGCATACAGATCACCAGGTCGATGTCGGTGGTCTTCAATACTTCGCTAGCCTCCTCCGTCGTCGACACCTGCGTGAACGAGGGCGGATAGCGCATGCCGAGTTCCATATACTCGTCGAAGATCTTCTCGTCGATGCGGCCGTCATCCTCGAGCATGAATGCATCGTAGGGATTAGCCACAATAAGAACATTGAAGATGCGTCGCGTCATCAGATTGACAAACGACACATCCTTCAGATAGAATTTATTCCATTCCTTGGGTATCTTGGTTACTTCTTCCATAAGTTTTCTGCCATATCTGGCTGCAAAGATACGAAAAATCCCCGAAAGTCATTGCGCATTCGAGGATTTTTTCGAAACTATGCTGGTGATGAATCCACTTTATGACTAGGGGGTTCTGTTGCTTTTGAGGGTGATGGTGACGGGAAGCGTGTCGAAACTCGTTTTCAAGGGGCTATAGCTGTCGCAATAGATACTAAGGTTATTCTCCTTGCCGGGCGTCCAGAGAAGGAAGTGTCCATTGGCATCGGTGAGCGCGCCGCCATTCCATCCGTTCCCGCTGATGAAAACCCACGCATTGATCACCGGCTGTCCGATTTCATCCTTGACAAAGCCCTCTATGCGGCGCAGGTTCTTCTTCATGTCCGGATGCTGCTGCACGTAGGCGTCGCAGAGCGTATCGGTCAGGGCCGTGATGTCGTAGATGTGATTGCGGGCGATGATGCCATAGTCCTCAGCATAGTCGCGCTGCATCAGCGCATTGCGATAATAATGCCTTTCATCGCAGACGATCTGCTGACGCTGATAGAAGTATTCCCTCGGGGTCCTGCCCTGCCGATAAAGATGGCTGGGCATGATCTCGCCGTTGGCAACGACGAGCGTATCCACCACGCGACATTGTTTTGAGAGCAGCGGATCCTGATCTGCTGGCAGACGGTCCATGCGCTCAATGGTCTTGTCGAGGGCGAAGTCGATGAGGAACTCTATCTTATATTCGCTACCCTGGCCGACGGCTTCCTCAATCTCTTGGGTGAAGCGCACCATCGGGTTGTAATCGCGCCGAGCTTTGGCTTGCTGGCCGCCGATGAAGAATTGCCAGGTGACACCGTCGAGCATATTGTCAGGCTTGTCCTCTGCGGTGCTGACCACGTGACGCCAAAGAGCCCGTAGCTTCCGGGCATGAATGTCGCTGATCCTGACGGCCCAAGTCTTGACGTCGGGCGCCTTGTAGCGGCTCAGGTCGTTCTCTTCGATAGGTTTGTACAACTCATGCCAGATACTTTTCGCTGCCGACTTTATGACCAACTGCTGGGTAAGGGAATCGTAGGACAGTGCCCGCTCACGACCATTTGAAGGGACGACAATCATGCCGAACTCAGCATGTCCGGGGATAAGCAGGTGGGCAATCTCCTTGGAATGGAAGGCCAGATGGGGGACTTCCTTACGGGATTCGAGTTGGTCGGCGCTAATGCGCATGAGTTTGTCCTGAGCCACAGCCGAAAAGACGGCGAGGACGAGGACAAGGGCAAGGAAAAGGGCTGTTCGCTTCATACTGATTGTTGATTAGTTGATGAATGTCGCAAAGATACGAAAAAATACTCGTAAGCACCAAACAATCTTGGCGTTACGGGCATAATCATCGACCAAAAGGACAGAATAGGGAAAGCCCTACCGTTGTTTAGGGATTTCCCCTATGATTGCATCGAAAATATAACTATATTCGCGGCGTGAGTCACTAAAAACGTTAAGTTATGAAGAAGTATCTGGTTTCAATGGCGTGCACACTCCTGGCAGCGATGGCACTAAACGGGTGTGCAACATCAAAGGAGAAGGCTGCGAGGAAGACTGAGCAGGCAGCGAAAGTGAAGGCCGCACTGGCGGAAAGGCATTACAAGATAGTAGTGAACTCAATGGCAGACCTGAGCGAGAAAGACGAAAAAAGAAGTCCACAATTAAAGTCTAACTATAGGCTAGAGGTGGGAAATGACTCGCTGATCTCATTTCTGCCACATTACGGAAATAATCATATCCTGGGTGAAGCAGGTGTAGGTACGAGGGGACTGATACTCTATGAACCGATCAGTAGTTACCAAGAGGAACTGACGAAGAAAAGCAAACGGCATATAGAAATAAGTGTGGAAGAAGAGGATGATACCTTATTATTTGTGATTGAGGTGTCCGACAACGGTAATTCAAACATTAGTGTGCGCTCCCTTCGGCGGGAACGTATTTCGTATTCTGGTTATATGATGCTTGATTAACATAAGGGCGTCCGGCCGCATCAATGCGGGCGAGCGCCCTTATATACTCGAGCGAACGACCTTTTATACAAGAGCGCTCGCTCGATTCTGTTTTTATCCGCAATGGAAATATTTAGTAACAAGTTTCTGAACCTCCTCGGGATAGCCCTCAATGGTCTGGCGGAGGTTCCCGTCGTCGAAGGCGCGGAGCTGGGCGATGATGCCGTCGATCATCGCAGGCGAGAAGACGCTGTGCTCCTCAAACACCTTGCGCTGCTTTTCCAGACAGTCGGCCGAAGCCACGCAGGAGTCGGGCAGTTGGGCGAGCGTAGCCAGACGGCCAGCGTTCTCGGCAGCGTGGATGTTCACATTGACGTAGGTCTTTTCGGCCACTTCGAGGGCATCAGGCATCTCGAAGCCGTGTCGGCAGGCGACGCAAAGACCAGCCAGAAGCTGATATAAATCGGCGCTTCCATCGGGCGAGCGCATCTCGACGGTCTGCTTGATGCTCGTGTCATATTTCGTTTCTTTCTCCAAAGGATTAGCCTTATGACTCATGTCAACATCGGCAGCCCAACCGAGGGGTACGCGCACCAGAACGCTGCGGTTCCTGTCGCCCCAACAGACGTTCGTCGGCGCCTCCTGATGGGGCACGAGACGGAAGTATGACGTCGGATTCTTATTGCCGAAGGCGGTGATCGACGGCGCGAGGTCCATCATGCCGGCAATCATCTTGCGGGCGGCCTCGGAGAGCACACCGTCGGCGAGCATCTGGTTGCGGCCGTCCTTCATCATCCGCATGTGGATGTGCAGACCCGAGCCGGCCTTGCCCGTGGTGATCTTCGGGGCGAAGGTCACGTCGTAACCCATCTGGTAGCCAAGGTTGCGGATGATCCACTTGGCGAGCATCAGCTGGTCGGCAGCCTGCTCCACAGGCACGGGCAGAAACTCGATCTCGTTCTGCTCGTAGTTCTTGCCGTCGATGGTGAAGTTGCCCACCTCCGAATGGCCGTACTTGATCTGTCCGCCAGCCTGGGCGATGTACTGCATGCACTGGGTGCGGAACTCGTTGGCCTTGGCGTAAGGCGCCGACTCGTGGTAGCCGCGCTGGTCCTGAGCGGGGAACACCTCCTCATCGTCGCTGATGACATAATACTCCAGCTCGCCCATCGCCTGATACTCCATGCCCGTCACCTCGCGGAAGGCCTCAGCGGCCTTGTGGAGCGTGTATTCGGGCGACGACTCCAGCGGGCGGCCGTCCTTGTCGAAGTAGGAACAGAGCATCGATACCGTCGGAATCTCGGCGAAGGGGTCGACGAAGGCCGTGCGGAACCGGGGCAGCACGTAGAGGTCGCTCGAGCCGGCCTGGATGAACGAGAAGAGGCTCGAGCCGTCGACGCGCTCGCCGCAGGTGAGGATGGTCTCAAGGTAGTCGAGGTCGTTGATCACGAAGTTCAGCGTCTTCAACTTACCGTCACCGCCGGGATACATGAAGTTCACCATGCGGATGTCGTTTTTCACGATGTAATCGATGATGTCGGCCTTGGTAAATTCAGCCGACGGCTTCTGCAATGCCGACACGATCAGGTTGGCATTCAGTTTCAAGTGATTGTTGTCCATAATGCTTGTTTCGTTGTTTTGAAGTTTGCGTAATAGTGACCGCAAAGTTACATATTTTATGGAAAACCACCAAATAAATCGCCAATTATTTAATTTCTCCTCAGTAGCTCACGGGCAGCGAGCACGAGGAACATATAGTGCGACGAGCCGCCACCGAGCACATACTCCACCTGCTGCCAGAGGAAGGGGAACTCCAGGAGCTCGGGGAAGTCGGGACGGATAAGGGCCGTACCGCTGACCACGCCTCCCGGGATATACGACCAATCGGCACGGTTCAGGCCGTAGGCTACGGTGGCCGACTTTGCGCCCACGCCGGATGCAAACGAGGCATTGTTCGAGCCCGGATGACAACCGAGCACGAAGTTGAGCGCATTGTAGACCGTCTCTGGCGGGAAGATGTCGGGATAGGCCGACGTCAGGAAGTAATACTCGAATCCAAAGCGCTGGATGTCCCAGCCGGCTCCCCAGATGCTCGGACGATAGGGCACGCCGTAGGGTGTCTCGGCCGATTGGGCGTCGAGCTGAGCCTTATAGCCGGCGAGGGCCGTGCGGAAATCGGCAATGAACTTACGGACGCGCTTGTCCTTTGCCAGTCTGGCATAGGGCGAGCCCTTCACGGTGGTGCCTTCGGCGAGCCGCTGCACCAGTCGGGCGGTGTACCAGCCCGTGCGGCCGACACTACGGATAACCATCTCCTGACGGTCGAGCACGAAGTCGAGATAGGACTGTTCGCCGGTGGTGAGCCAGAGCTCGACGGCTGCCTGCAGCTTGGCGCTCTCGGCAAAACCGCTCACCTGAGTCTGCTCATAAACATCCTTCGCTATCTGGAGGCACTCGGCAGAGAGCGCGTCGTTGAATCCCTTCAGCGCCCTGGAGGCTCCGGCCAGATTCGCCACCGTCGAGAGCGCGCGCTGGGGATTGTCTTCAGTGAAGATCCAGCGGTCGTCGTCGTTGCCGCTGATGCCGTCGGTCATCGCCGAGGCGTCGCCCAAGAGCACATACTGGCGCACGTTGTTACAGATGATGCCACGATAGAGCCGGCCGAGCGCCTGATAGGAGCGCACGACTGTGAGTGCGCCGTTCTCAATCTGCTGGAGGATATCGTTGCGACCGTCGGGCTCGTGGATCTCCACACGGTGGTTCTGCTGATCGATGGCCGTCACGTCAATTTCCGGGCGGAACGACTCGTAGGCCAAGGCGAGGATATAAGCCTCGCCTGCCTGCGACTCGATGCGCAGGTCAAAGTCACCGGCATCGTGCCAGCCACCGACATTCACGCCAGGCACAGGCTGGAGCTCAGCATACTTCGAGAGACCAGGCTTCTGGTCGTAGCCGTCGATATGATTGCCCGCCTTCGCCATCAGGGCATCGTCCATGTGGCAGTAGTCGTGCCAGACACGGTATTTCTCGGCCACCCGCATGTGACACATCTGCACAGGCAGGAAGTATTCTATCACGGGCTGCCAGACGCCGCGGTCGTAGACATCGTCGGCAATGCGGAACACTTGCGAGCAGGCCTTCACCCCGATGCGCACGTAATAAAGGCCGGGCTCGGTGACATCGCTGAAATCAGCGGTAAAATATTTATAGCGCAGGAAGTTTCCCCACAGTTTCGGCTCAATCGTGCGGACGACGGTCTCCCGCTCGGCATCCAAGCGACAGAGATAGACCCGGTTCGAGAGAATCTCGCCGACAGAGTGCCTGGTCTTCCCGGCCGAGATATTCAGCCTACCGTCGGCCACGCTCACACCTGGATCTTCGAAAAGATTGTCGCGACGGTCGGTTTCGATGATGACGCATTTGGGCTGGCGGGGATGATAACCCACCTGAGAGGTCTGGATGACGGGATCGCTGAGCCAGTCAGGGTCAACAGTGGGTGTAATCTTCCAGCGCACGGCACCCTTGGTGGCACCCTTGGCGATTTCGCTGCGAAGTACGAACCAGCCGTTGTTGTGGTTCATACGTCCATCGTAGAGTTTCAGGTCGCCTGTAAAACTCTCAACCGTCAGTCGGTTCATCGCATCAGCGGGGCACGAGGTGAACTTACGGCCCACGGCGTATGGCTCGGCGATGATGTCGTCGGCAATCATCGGGCTATAGCCTTTTGCATTGAGTTGTTTCAGGTCGGCCAGCGGCTTGCCGGCTTGATGGAAGTTGCCGTTATGGAGCTGGTTGGGCTGCGTCTTCAGCAGCGGACCGTTCGGCTGACGGGGATAGATGCCCGTCTGATCATCCATCAACCAGGGTTTGCCGAAAAGGTCGCCGGGATAGAACTCAAGGTTGAAGCCCACCTTGCCCAACAGGAAGTCGGGTACGGGTTTATCCAGGTCGACGGTAACAAGGATGCCGTCGCCCTGCGGCTCTACGCGAACCTTATATATCACTTGATAGTCGGGATAAACCATCGGATTGAAGCCTGTCATGTGACGTGAGGAGTCGGGATAGCAAAGCGTTGTGACGATGGCGTTGCCCTCAATCTCGCGCTTGAGCTGCTTGGGCACAGGCTGCCACTGACCGGGCGTCGCCTCCATACGGATATCACCATTCGAAGCCACGCGGCGGTCTTTCATCAACACACTCACACCGCCCTGATGACCCTCGGGATAGAAATCGCTGAACGCCATCACATCGACACTGCCAGCGGTAAAGTAGCCACTGTCATTCAACTTAAAATCCTGCGCCGACATCGTCGAAACGACGGCCAGCAACACAGCAAGCATCATTTTCCTCATATCAGAATACATTTAGTTGTAGGTTTAGGCCACAAAGGTACGAATAAGCGAGCAAAATACCAAATTTATTTGAGTATTTCCGAGCGTGAGTACCTTCGGCGAGGCCAAAGATACAAAAAATTCAGAGATTCGACGAATAATCGCAGAAAAAATAGTAATTTTGCAGGCAGATTGCTAAAACCAAACCGATTATGGAAAAGAAACTGAGACAAGGCTCGCTCTGCGTACAAGCAGGCTACAAGGCCAAGAACGGAGAACCGATAGAGTTGCCTATCATCCAGTCGACCACGTTTAAGTACGACGACTCGGACGAGATGGCGCAGTTGTTTGACCTCAAGAAAGAGGGCTATTTCTACACCCGTCTGCAGAATCCCACTAACGATGCGGTGGCCGAGAAGATTGCCGCCCTGGAAGGAGGCGTAGGCGCTGTGCTGACATCGAGCGGTCAGGCTGCCAACTTCTATGCACTCTTCAACATCTGCGAAGCCGGCGACCACTTCATCACCTCGAACGAAATCTACGGCGGAACTTACAATCTCTTCGGCGTAACCCTAAAGAAACTCGGCATCGAGAGCACCTTCATCTCGCAGGAAGCATCCGATGAAGAGATTCAGGCAGCTTTCCGTCCTAACACCAAGGCGGTATTCGGCGAGACCATCTCCAACCCAGGCTGCGCCGTGTTCGACATCGAACGCTTTGCCAGAATTGCCCACAAAAACGGCGTCCCCCTCATCGTCGACAACACCTTCGCCACACCTATCAACTGCCGCCCGTTTGAGTGGGGTGCCGACATCGTCACCCACTCCACCACCAAGTATATGGACGGTCTGGCTACCCAGGTAGGCGGCGTCGTAGTGGATAGCGGCAACTTCGACTGGCTGGCTCACGCAGAGAAGTTCCCCGGCCTTTGCACACCCGACGAGAGTTATCACGGCCTGACCTACGTGAAGGCTTTTGGTAAAAAAGGCTATTGCACGAAGCTCGTGGCACAGCTGATGCGCGACCTCGGATCGATTCCCGCTCCCCAGAACTCGTTCTTGCTGCACCTCGGACTACAGACACTGCATCTACGCGTGGCACAACATTGTAAGAACGCCCAGAAGGTCGCACAATTCCTGCATGACAATGAGAAAGTAGCATGGGTACACTACTGCGGACTGCCCGACGATCCCTACTATACCCTCGGACAGAAATACCTGCCTAACGGATCTTGCGGCGTCATTGCATTCGGTCTGAAAGGCACCCGCGAGACCGCCATCAAGTGGATGGACTCACTGAAGATGATCAACATCGTTACCCATGTAGCCGATGCCCGTACGTGCGTGCTTCATCCCGCTTCTCACACCCATCGCCAGCTCTCTGACGAGCAGTTACGTGAGGCAGGTGTGGCTCCCGACCTAATTCGTCTCTCCGTCGGCATCGAAGACGTGGAAGATATCCTCGACGACATCAAACAGGCTTTGGAAAAGATATAAAAAGGCCCCTGATTTAACAAACTGTAACTTTATAAGAAAATTATTCGGTACTTTCCTTGGAAGGTACCGATATTTTTACTATATTTGCACCATCAAAGTAACAATTTGCAAACTTAAAACAGAATAAGTAATTTAAAAACCAAAAACACTATGGAAGTTGAGAAAATCATGCAGGCCTTGGAGCGCAAGCATCCTGGCGAACTGGAGTACTTACAGGCAGTAAGAGAGGTATTGGAGTCAATCAAGGACGTCTACAACCAGCATCCTGAGTTCGAAAAGGCAAAAATCATAGAGCGCATCGTAGAACCGGAACGCATTACGACCTTCCGCGTGCCCTGGGTCGACGACAAGGGCGAGGTACAGGTCAACATCGGCTACCGCGTACAGTTTAACAGCGCCATTGGCCCCTACAAGGGCGGACTGCGTTTCCACCCATCGGTCAACCTGAGTATCCTCAAGTTCCTCGGTTTTGAGCAGACCTTCAAAAATGCTCTCACCACCCTACCCATGGGCGGCGGCAAGGGCGGATCGGACTTCTCGATTCGCGGCAAGAGTGACAACGAAGTGATGAAGTTCTGCCAGGCCTTTATGTGCGAACTCTACAAGGTGATAGGCCCCGACATGGATGTTCCTGCTGGTGATATCGGCGTAGGCGCCCGTGAAATCGGCTACCTGTTCGGCTATTACAAGAAGTTGACGAGCCAGTTCCACGGTGCCACCCTCACAGGTAAGGGCATGGAATGGGGCGGTTCTATTCTCCGTCCAGAAGCAACCGGTTTCGGCGCACTCTATTTCGTGCACCACATGATGGAAACCCACGACCTCGATATCAAGGGAAAGACGATTGCCTTATCTGGCTTTGGAAACGTGGCATGGGGTGCTGCCAAGAAAGCTACCGAACTAGGTGCGAAGGTCATCACCATCTCTGGTCCTGACGGTTATATCTACGATCCAAAGGGCCTCGATGCAGAGAAGATTGAGTACATGCTTGAGCTCCGCGCCAGCGGAAACGATGTCTGCCAGCCTTACGAGGAGGAATTCCCTGGATCGAAATTCTTCGCAGGCAAAAAGCCTTGGGAACAGAAGGCCGATATCTATCTGCCCTGTGCTACCCAAAACGAGCTTAATGGCGAAGATGCCGACATGATTCTAGCCAACAAACCCCTCTGCGTCGCCGAAGTGTCGAACATGGGCTGCACAGCTGAGGCTGTAAACAAATTCATCGCCGCCGGTCAACTCTTCGCTCCTGGCAAAGCTGTGAATGCCGGTGGTGTGGCTACCTCTGGTCTGGAGATGACACAGAACTCAATGCGTATGTCGTGGACAGCCGAGGAGGTTGATCAACGTCTACACCAGATCATGTCCGGTATCCATGAGCAGTGCGTAAAGTATGGTAAGGAGCCCAGTGGCTATATCAACTACGTAAAGGGTGCCAACGTTGCCGGTTTCATGAAAGTCGCTAAGGCCATGCTCGCGCAGGGCATCGTGTAGTTCACACCGAATGAACGTTAAACGATATATAATTCTTTTTGCGGTATTAGCAAGCCTCACCACTCTGGCCCAGGTTCAGAGTGGTAAGGCTTCATTTTATGCCAAGAAGTTCTCAGGACGGAAAACCGCCAGTGGCGAGCGTCTGCATCATGATTCGCTAACCTGTGCCCACAGGACCTATCCCTTCGGCACCCAATTGAAAGTAACAAACCCCGCCAATAATAAGACGGTTATTGTTCGAGTGACCGACCGCGGTCCTTATGTCAAAGGACGTATCATCGACCTGTCCGTACGTGCGGCCAAAGAATTGGGAATTATTTCCCAAGGAATAGCACCAGTGATTGTGGAGCGCTACAATCCACCGATTATCCCCTTCAAACCGGAAAATATCATTGAGTTACCTGAACTGGAACTGAGCACCAATGAAGGACCAAATACAAAGCCCATTTGGGTAGAGCTGAAAGAACAACAGGAGCAGAAAAACAAGAATCAGCAGACTCTGCCTGTCATTACCCGCAAGTTCCCACCCCCACCAGAGAAGAAGAAAGAAACCGTAGAAGTCAAGAGTCCCGATGCCAAGACACGTGATATAAAGCGTGCTGCCCCGCAAAACCCTCAAAATATCAAAAGCGGAATCGATGAAATCAACCAAAAGCCTCATCAATCGAAGGCTTATCAGAAAAGGGAACAGACATCAGTAAAGAAAAGCAGGCGATGATCATCGCCTGCTTGTTTTAATTGTAAACTCCCGTGTCTGGGAGGGAATTTCTTTATTGCCCTGCATGACGCCTATTCGGATCACGGCATCACCATCGCGCAATCTGCTATCGGCTTTAATAGTCGCCGTATAACGAATCCCCTTTCCTGGCAAGATGCTTTCCACCATCACATTCTCAGAGATATGGATATGCTTATTTCCCGTCACTTCAGTGACCATCGGCAAAACGCGATAAGCAGGTCTATCAGAATTATTAAATACTTCGAAGACCATCCTAGCCTCCTCCCCCCGCACCAGAACACCATCACGACTGGCATCAATAAGACGGGGATTGCGAATTGCTACAGGGGTAAAGCGGAACTCTAAGGTGGTAGGGGCATTTACGTTCTCGGCAACTGAGAAGTTTTCATCGAAGCCGAAAAGACGATCATCACCACTGTTTGAACTGTCAAAGCCGCTATCATCAGAACCATATTCAGGCTCCTGTGAAGCGCTTCTACGCTGCATACTCTGAATACGTTCCTGACGCTGTGCCTTATAGTCCTCATACTTCTGCTGCTCAGCATTATCAGCTGCCGCACCGATGGCAGCACCCACCACAGCGCCACCAGCCAGACCTACCAAGGAACCGATGTCACTACCACGCCATCCACCCGTGATGCCTCCTATGGCAGAACCTACTATAGAGCCGAAATAGCCACCAGTAGCAGCACCCGAGCCTGCGTAAGTCCCGCAACTACTTAACATCAGCATTGAGCTAACCGAAATAACCAATAACTTCTTCATATGCTTCAATTTTTTAACCACGGTGCAAAAGTAGGCATTTATAATGAGACACACAAGGGGATTTCCCGAAAAAGACATAGGGGAAACCCTAATCGATCAACGAGAAGGCCACATCCATCATATGAGTAAAAGTGGTCTGTCGCTCCTCAGCTGTCGTCACCTCACCTGTCAGAATATGGTCTGAGATTGTACATATACCTAGAGCTCTATTGCCAGAACGGGCTGCGTTCATATAGAGGGCAGCAATCTCCATCTCCACAGCCAAAACACCCATGTTGATCCACTTATCATTATGGGGATTCTCTGAATAGAAGGCATCTGACGAAAAGATGTTACCAACCCTGTAACGATAGCCCAACCGCTCACAAGTTTCCACCGCTCCACGCACAAGCGAGAAATCCGCAATGGGGGCAAATGAACCAGGCAACTCATACTGATGGGCATAATTGGAATTGGTACAAGCACCCATGGCCACCACAAGATCCCCTACATGCAGGTCATGCTGGATAGAGCCGGCAGAACCGACTCTGATAATTGTTTTTACACCATAGAAGTTGTAGAGCTCATAGGTATAGATGCCAATAGAGGGCATACCCATGCCGTGTCCCATGACACTCACTCGTTTCCCTTTGTATGTGCCCGTATAGCCAAGCATACCACGAACATTGTTAAACAAGACGGGATCATCAAGGAAAGTCTCCGCCATAAACTTCACACGTAACGGATCTCCCGCCATAATCACAGTCTCGGCAATGTCGCCTAACTTTGCCCCGATATGAGGCGTTGGAGTCTTATCTACCATATGTTTCATTGTTTTAAGTTATACACGCCGCAAAGATACGAAAAAAAAAGGAATAAAACAAGCCCGCACCAAAAAAATGATGCGGGCTTACCTTATTTAGAGATGCGTAAGTCGATTTATTCAGCCTTCTTTTCCTCAGCAGGAGCAGTCTCTTCTGCAGCAGGAGCCTCTGCGGGAGCAGCTTCTTCAGCAACTGGAGCTTCAGCAGCGGGAGCCTCAGCCTTTGCGCCTGAAGAACGACGAGAACGACGGGTCTTCTTCTTACCACCGTCCTTAGCCATTTCAGGATCGAAGTCAACGAGTTCGATAAAGCAAACTTGAGCAGCGTCGCCCTGACGGGTTCCGAGCTTAATGATACGAGTGTATCCACCGGGACGATCACCTACCTTCTCAGCCACCTCCCCAAAGAGAGTCTTAATGGCTTCCTTATTCTGAAGGTAGCTAAATACAACACGACGTGAGTTGGTAGAGTCGTCCTTGGCCTTTGTGATCAGGGGCTCGACGTACTTCTTCAAGGCTTTTGCCTTGGCTACGGTCGTAGTGATTCTTTTGTGCTCAATCAGCGAGATTGCCATGTTAGCAAGCATAGCACTACGATGACTAGCAGTACGACCGAGGTGGTTGAATTTCTTATTATGTCTCATTTTTCTTTTTTTCTTTTATTGGGCATTCGGCATGTCCTCACAGACTTACTCCCTGTCCAGTTTATACTTTGAAATGTCGGTTCCAAACGACAGATTCAGACTCTCGAGCAAATCATCAAGCTCAGTGAGCGATTTCTTACCAAAGTTACGGAACTTCAGAAGGTCGGTCTTGTTATACTGCACGAGATCACCAAGTGTCTCTACATCGGCAGCTTTCAGACAGTTCAAGGCACGAACAGAGAGGTTCATGTCGACCAAACGTGTCTTCAGCAACTGACGCATGTGCAGAATCTCCTCATCAAACTCCTGGTTGCTCTCTGCCTCGGAAGTCTCAAGTGTAATCTTCTCGTCTGAGAACAACATGAAGTGATAGATCAGAATTTTCGCAGCCTCCTTCAGGGCATCCTTTGGATGAATGGAACCGTCCGTAGTGACTTCCATGACGAGCTTATCATAGTCGGTCTTTTGCTCAACACGATAAGGCTCAACAGCATACTTCACGTTACGGATGGGGGTGTAAATAGAGTCGATTGCGATTACGTTCACATCGGTGCAGAACTCGCGATTCTCATCAGCGGGTACATATCCGCGACCTTTGTTGATCGTAAGGTCAATCTGCATCGAGGCTTTGGAATCTAAATGACAAATCACCAAATCGGGATTCAGCACCTCAAATCCAGTCAGATACTTGCCGATGTCACCGGCTTTGAATTCGGTAGAATTCTCGACCGTGATACTGACTTTCTCGTTCTCGAATTCTTCTACTACTTGCTTGAACCGAACTTGCTTCAGGTTCAAGATAATGTTGGTTACATCTTCCTTTACACCAGGTACAGAGGAGAACTCATGCTCAACACCTGCAATCTTGACAGTATTGATAGCATAGCCCTCAAGCGATGAAAGAAGAATGCGGCGGAGGGCGTTACCGATGGTTACACCGAAACCTGGCTCCAAGGGACGAAATTCGAACTTGCCGAACTTGTCAGAAGCCTCCAACATTACGACTTTATCAGGTTTTTGAAATGCTAATATCGCCATTAATTTAATGATTTAGTTCTTAGAGTACAACTCAACGATTGACTGTTCCTTAATGTTCTCGGGGATGTCGGCACGCTCCGGCATGTGCAGGAACTTACCACCTTTAACGTTCTCATCCCACTCGATCCAAGGGTACTTGCTGTGATTGAAACCAGCAAGGGCGGCCTCGATAACCTCGAGAGACTTTGACTTCTCGCGAACAGCAACAATCATACCGGGCTTTACCTGGAATGAAGGAATGTTCACGACCTTGCCATCAACAGTAATGTGCTTGTGACCCACGAGCTGACGAGCAGCTGCACGAGTAGGAGCAATACCGAGACGGAACACCACATTGTCAAGTCTGCTCTCCAGCAACTGGAGGAGCACCTCACCGGTGATACCGTCAGCCTTAGCTGCCTTCTCAAACAAATTACGGAACTGACGCTCAAGTACTCCATAAGTATACTTGGCCTTCTGCTTCTCTGCCAGCATGACTGCATACTCCGACTGCTTACGGCGACGGTTGTTGCCATGCTGTCCCGGGGGGAAGTTCCTGCGGGACAAAACTTTGTCCGGGCCGAAGATGGCTTCTCCAAATCGGCGGGCAATTTTTGATTTCGGTCCTAAATATCTTGCCATAATCTAAAATTAATTAATTCTGAATAATCTGAGTATCACGATTATACTCTACGACGCTTTGGAGGACGGCATCCATTGTGAGGAAGCGGAGTAACGTCAACAATCTCCATTACCTCGATACCAGCTCCGTGGATAGCACGGATAGCAGACTCACGACCATTACCAGGACCCTTCACATAAGCCTTCACCTTGCGCAGACCCAGATCGTAAGCAACCTTTGCACAATCCTCAGCTGCCATCTGAGCAGCGTACGGAGTGTTCTTCTTCGAACCACGGAATCCCATCTTACCAGCTGACGACCAAGAGATCACCTGACCCTCGTCGTTGGCCAATGAGACGATAATATTATTGAAAGAACTGTGTACGTGGAGCTGACCAATAGCGTTCACTCTCACGTTTCTTTTCTTAGAAGTGACTGTTTTCTTTGCCATAATTCTTAAATGCTTTAATCGTTCAACTTAGAATTACTTCGTAGCCTTCTTCTTGTTGGCAACAGTCTTCTTCTTTCCCTTACGGGTACGAGCATTATTCTTGGTACTCTGACCACGAACGGGAAGACCGTTACGATGACGGACGCCACGATAGCAACCAATATCCATCAGTCGCTTGATATTCAACTGGATCTCACTACGGAGATCACCTTCAACTTTGAATTCAGCGCCGATGATTTCACGGATCTTGGCTGCCTGGTCGTCACTCCACTCGTTGACCTTCAGGTCGCGGCTGACACCTGCCTTATCCAATATCTTTGCTGAACTACTTCGACCAATACCATAGATATAGGTCAATGCGATTTCGCCACGCTTATTCTGGGGCAAATCTACTCCAACAATTCTTATTGCCATTTGTTAAATAAAAGTGATAAAAATAAAAATAAAAATTTCGAAATTCCGCTAAAAAGCATGCAAAGGTACGAAGATTTTCTCAAACCTCCGCACAATTTATGCTTATTTAACATTAACCCTGACGCATTTTATACTTAGGGTTCTTCTTGTTGATAACGAACAGGCGTCCCTTGCGACGGACAATCTTGCAGTCCGGGGTACGCTTCTTCAATGATGCTCTTGTCTTCATATTGTTGCTAATTGTTTATTTGTATCTGAATACAATTCTACCTTTTGTCAGGTCGTATGGACTCATTTCCACCTTCACCTTATCGCCAGGAAGGATCTTAATGTAGTGCATCCTCATCTTACCCGAAATATGGGCGATAATAGGTACACCATTCTCCAATTCTACTCGAAACATTGCATTTGACAATGCCTCTACAATCGTTCCGTCTTGCTCAATAGCACCTTGCTTTGCCATTCTTACTAATTAATATTGTTTACCTTCTAATTCTTCGACTTCCTCAAACGATGATAAAATCTCTGCCTTTCCCTTCCGGATAGCAATGGTATGCTCGAAATGAGCAGCCGGCTTACCGTCTTGGGTGCGGATTGTCCAACGGTCCTGGTCAAGCCAGATATCATGCTTTCCCATCGTGACCATCGGTTCAATGGCGATACACATCGATGCTTTCAGCATCACACCATTACCACGTCGTCCATAGTTTGGCACTTGAGGATCCTCATGCATCTCACGGCCTATTCCATGACCAGTCAGTTCGCGCACGATACCATAGCCATGTGCCTCACAATGCGACTGCACCGCATAGCTGATATCACCAAGATGTCTTCCTGCCACCGCTGCCTCAATACCCAGATAGAGAGACTCTTTCGTGGTCTTGAGCAGTTGCTTGACTTCGTCAGAAACTTCGCCGACACAGAATGTGTAGCAAGAGTCACCGTTGAAACCGTTAAGAAGCGTACCGCAGTCAATGGAGATGATATCCCCCTCCTTTAGTACGGTTTCCTTGTTTGGCACTCCATGCACGACGACATCATTCACCGACGTGCAGATGCTGGCAGGAAACGGTCCTCCGTAAGGATTCGGAAACCCCTTGAATGTCGGAACTGCACCATGATCACGGATAAACGTGTCTGCGATCTTGTCCAACTGGAGGGTCGTTACACCAGGTTTGATATGTTTCGCCAATTCGCCAAGCGTTTTACCGACGAGTCGGTTCGCTTGGCGCATTAGCTCTATTTCATCTTCAGTCTTCAGAAATATCTTCATAGAAGATTAGTAAGCAGCCATGCCGCGGCCGTGGATACGACCAGAGCTGAGCAGACCGTCATAATGACGCATCAACAAGTGACTCTCAATCTGTGCCAATGTATCAAGCACAACACCGACAAGAATCAGCAAGGATGTACCACCAAAGAACTGAGAGAAAGCATCTTGTACATTCAGCAGACTTGCAAAAGCCGGCATGACGGCAATAAAGGCAATGAAGAGCGAGCCAGGGAAGGTGATGCGTGACATCACGGTATCGATGTACTCGGCGGTATCCTTACCAGGTTTCACACCCGGAATGAAACCGTTGTTACGCTTCATGTCCTCAGCCATCTGCGTCGGATTGAGCGTGATAGCCGTATAGAAGTAAGTGAATGCGATAATCAGTAATGCAAAGATGATGTTGTAAGTCCAGCTGTGATGATCCATCATCGTGCGGACAAACCAACTTGCATTCTCGGGGGCTGAATACTGAACGATGGTCAGCGGGATGAACATGATGGCCTGAGCAAAGATGATAGGCATCACATTGGCTGCAAACAGCTTCAGCGGGATATACTGACGGGCACCACCATACTGCTGGTTGCCGACAAGACGCTTGGCATACTGTACAGGAACCTTACGGACACCCTGTACCAGAACAATTGCTGCACATACAACAGCATAAAGGATCAGGATCTCGACGAGGAACATCACCAGACCACCGCCTGTGATAGCAGTGAAACGTGAGCTGACCTCCTGAATGAAGGCCTGAGGCAGACGGGCGATGATACCAATCATAATGATCAGCGAGATACCATTTCCAATACCTTTATCAGTAATGCGCTCACCCAACCAGAGGATGAACATACTTCCTGCAGAAAGGATGATGATGGCAGGAACCATGAAGGCAGACCAGGAGATTCCTGATGCCAGGGCTGCGCCTGACTGCACTTTCAGGTTGATCAGATAACCCGGAGCCTGGAACAGCAGAATACCCACTGTCAGGTAACGGGTATAGGCACTGATCTTCTTACGGCCACTCTCACCCTCACGCTGCATCTTCTGGAAATAAGGCACAGCGACGGCAAGAAGCTGCATGACGATAGAGGCAGAGATGTATGGCATGATTCCAAGTGCGAAAATAGACGCATTGGAAAATGCACCACCGGAGAACATGTCGAGCAGCGACATCAGACCGCCAGCAGTCTGCGACTGGAGTTTATCCAACATGGCAGGATTGATACCAGGGAGTACCACAAACGAGCCGAAACGATAAATCGCTACAAACAGAAGCGTAATGAGGAGGCGCATACGCAGATCCTCAATCTTCCAGATGTTCTTCAGTGTCTCTATTAACTTCTTCATCTTGCTTAGATAATTGTTGCGTTACCACCTACTGCCTTGATAGCTTCCTCGGCAGTCTTTGAGAATGCGTTGGCCTCTACGTCAACCTTTGCCTTCAGTTCACCATTTCCAAGAACCTTCACGAGTTCCTTGCCGTTGGTCAGACCAGCAGCCACCAACTCTGCGATTCCGATCTTGGTGAGGTTCTTCTCCTCAGCAAGTTTCTGCAGGGTAGAGAGATTCACGGCGAAGTACTCCCTGTGGTTGATATTCTTGAAACCACCCTTCGGGAGACGACGCTGCAGAGGCATCTGACCACCTTCGAAACCAATCTTTCTCTTATAACCAGAACGAGCCTTGGCACCCTTGTGACCACGGGTAGAAGTACCACCCAGACCTGAACCAGGTCCGCGACCGATACGACGACGTGCGTGGGTAGAACCCTCAGCCGGCTTTAAATTATTCAGTTTCATAATCGAATCTTCTTTTAATTGTTAATTACTCAACGACGGTCACCAAGTGACGTACCTTGCGAATCATACCACGGATTGAAGGAGTATCCTCTACCTCAACAACCTGAGAGATCTTACGCAGGCCGAGAGCCTGGAGCGTACGCTTCTGGTCTACCGGGAAACCGATCTTACTCTTAATCTGCTTAACCTTAATTGTTGCCATAATATATGTCTCCTTTATCCTTTAAATACTTTTTCCATGCTGATACCACGGGTACCTGCCACGGTATAGGCGTCACGCATCTGGCTAAGAGCCTCGATAGTAGCCTTCACCAAGTTGTGGGGGTTAGAAGAACCCTTTGACTTTGCAAGTACATCCTTGATACCTACGCTCTCCAATACGGCACGCATAGCACCACCAGCCACCAGACCAGTACCGGCAGCAGCGGGCTTCAGGAACACCTGGGCACCACCGAAGCGGGCTTCCATCTCGTGGGGGATTGTACCCTTGAGCACAGGAACTTTTACAAGATTCTTCTTGGCTGCCTCTACACCCTTGGCAATGGCGGCGGTAACTTCGCCTGCCTTACCCAGACCCCAGCCAATGATACCGTTGCCGTCGCCGACAACAACAATGGCTGCAAAAGTAAAGGTGCGACCTCCCTTGGTAACCTTCGTTACACGGTTGATGGCAACCAGTCTGTCTTTCAACTCTACGTCACTATTTACTTTAACATTTTTCATTGCCATAATCGTTTAGAATTTAAGTCCACCTTTACGAGCTGCATCAGCAAGCGACTTTACACGGCCGTGATACAGGTAACCGTTACGGTCGAAGACAACTGCGCTGACGCCAGCCTCCTGAGCCTTCTTAGCTACGAGCTCACCAACCTTTTCTGCCTGCTGGATCTTTGGCATAGCCTCCAAACCCAGAGAAGATGCAGATGCGAGTGTTTTACCTTCCAAGTCGTTAATAACCTGAGCATAGATCTGCTTGTTAGAGCGGAACACACTCAGACGAGGACGCTCGGCTGTGCCGAATACGTTCTTACGAATTCTATATTTGATCTTAATTCGTCTTTCTACTTTCTTCGTTGTCATAATCTTTAATGTTTAATGATTAATTTTCAAGATTACTTAGCTGATGCCGACTTACCCGACTTACGACGAATAACCTCACCCTTGAACAAAATACCCTTTCCTTTATAAGGCTCAGGCATACGGAAAGAACGAATTTTTGCACAGATCAGACCCAGGAGCTGCTTGTCGCATGACTCAAGGATAATCTGCGGATTCTGGTTACGTTCAGACTTGGTCTCAACCTTCACTTCCTGAGGAAGCTGGAGGAAGATGGGGTGCGTATAACCGAGAGAGAACTCAATGAGGTTGCCCTGGTTGGATACACGGTAACCAACACCGACCAGCTCCATTTCCTTCTTATAACCCTCGCTTACACCAACGACCATATTGTTGACCAAAGCGCGATAGAGACCATGAAAAGCCTGCTTCTGTTTGATGTTCACAGGACTGTTCTCGTCGATCTCGAATGTAATATGACCATCCTCAACCTTCATCTTGATTGAGCCGTCAACCTTCTGTGAAAGTTCTCCCTTGGGACCCTTAACGGTAACCACGCCGTCCTTGTCCTGAGCAACGGTAACACCGGCAGGAATACTAATTGGCAATTTTCCTATTCTTGACATATGCTATCCTCCAATTAATATACATAGCAAAGCACCTCGCCGCCAATCTTCAGGGCAGCAGCCTCTTTGTCTGTCATGACACCTTTAGACGTGGAAAGGATTGCAATTCCAAGTCCGTTAATTACTCTCGGCATGTCTTTGTAACCAGTGTACTGGCGAAGACCTGGTGTAGAAACTCGCTTGAGGCACTTGATGGCGTTCTCACGAGTAGCGGGGTCATACTTCAGGGCCACCTTGATAGTACCCTGAGGACCATCCTCAATGAACTTGTAGTTCAGGATGTACCCCTTCTCGAAGAGGATCTTGGTGATCTCTTTCTTCAAGTTAGACGCAGGCACCTCCACGACACGATGGTGTGCCATGATGGCGTTTCTGAGTCTGGTCAGATAATCTGCTATTGGATCTGTCATAAAATTAAGTTTTTAATTGATCGGGACTACCCCGACAATATTAATAATAAAAATATCTCTCTTTCTTGAGCGAGTGGATTACCAGCTGGCCTTCTTCACTCCCGGAATCAGACCGTTTGATGCCATCTCACGGAACTGGATACGGGAAAGACCGAACTGGCGCATATATCCCTTGGGACGACCCGTGATCTTGCAACGGTTGTGCAGACGGATGGGGTTCGCGTTCTTGGGAATCTCCTGCAGCTTGCGGGCTGCCTCATAAGCCTCGGCGGGATCGTCAGTGGTAGCAATCACCTTCTTCAGAGCCGCACGCTTCTCAGCATAGCGGGCAATCAGCTTAGCGCGCTTGACCTCACGGGCCTTCATTGATTCTTTTGCCATATCTCTTAGTCTTTATTGTTCTTGAATGGGAGACCGAAAGCCTTCAGCAGGGCAAAACCTTCCTCATCTGTCTTGGCAGTAGTGACGAAGGTGATGTTCATACCCTGGATACGGTCTACTGAATCGATATTGATCTCCGGGAAGATAATCTGCTCCTGGATGCCCAGGGTGTAGTTACCACGACCGTCGAACTTGCTCTCAATACCCTTGAAGTCACGGATACGGGGAAGGGCTACGCGAACGAGTTTCTCAAGGAACTCGTACATACGCTCACGACGAAGAGTCACCATCACACCGATAGGCATCTTCTTACGGAGTTTGAAGTTGGCGATATCCTTCTTGGAATATGTGGCTACGGCCTTCTGACCACAGATGGCACTGATCTCGTTGATGGCCACGTCGATAATCTTCTTGTCCTGAGTGGCATCACCCAGACCCTGGTTGATGACAATCTTCTTCAGGACGGGAATCTCCATCTTGGAACCATAGTTGAACTGCTTCTGCAGGGCGGGAGCAATCTGCTCGTTGTACACCTGCTTTAACTGTGCTGTATTTGCCATTACTTAATCTCCTCCCCTGACTTTTTAGCGATGCGGACAACCTTCTTTCCCTCGCGCTTGATAGCCACGCGGGTAGCCTTGCCGCTCTTCGGATCGATCAAACTAATATTTGAGATGTGAATAGGAGCCTCAACCTTCTCGAAACCTCCCTGAGGATTCTTGGCACTCGGCTTGGCGCTCTTGTTGATGATGTTCACACCCTCAACGATGGCGCGCTGCTTGTCGGTCAGGACCTTCAGCACCTTACCAGTCTTGCCCTTGTCCTCACCGGCCAGGACGATGACTGTATCATTTTTCTTAATATTGAACTTTGCCATTTCTTTCTTACGTTTTAAATATTAAAGTACCTCAGGTGCCAAAGAAACGACCTTCATATTCACGGCGCGGAGCTCACGGGCAACGGGGCCGAAGATACGGCTGCCGCGAAGCTCACCGGCATTGTTCAGCAGCACACAGGCATTATCATCGAAACGGATGTACGAGCCATCAGCACGACGGATCTCCTTCTTTGTGCGAACAACCAAAGCCTTAGATACTGCACCCTTTTTCACGTCACTTGTAGGGATCGCGTTCTTGATAGAGACGACGATGATATCACCTACGCTGGCATAACGGCGCTTGGTACCGCCCAATACACGGATGCAGAGAGCCTCGCGTGCACCGCTGTTGTCAGCTACTGTAAGTCTTGATTCTGTCTGTATCATAATTACTTAGCTTTTTCTACGATTTGAACTAATCTCCATCTCTTTGTCTTTGACAG
>JAEEGI010006059.1_pt1 | contig 27432 bp, 35 predicted proteins | sample 8958751 | NCBI WGS metagenome assembly JAEEGI01 (sample SAMN16246545, study PRJNA631951) | gut metagenome | biome: gut microbiome; feature: rumen; material: KS-attached | host: Bos | place: Iran: Karaj | collected 2018-10 | reverse complement strand
GAAATATAGGTAATTATCGCGGAGGCGTTCACTCCGTTGCAATTCCCGATAGCGGCAATTATTGCTTCATATGTGTGGTCCTTGTCCACATTTACAAAATATTCGCGATTTCTTTCGTGAAAGTCTTCGTATACTTTTACAGATTCATATTTGGGCACATATTCTGCAACAGTATAGTCAAAAGGCTTATAAACAAGAGACTCCAGATCTTTAATAAACAAATACGGATGATTCTTAGTGTACTCCTTACGGTAGGCTTCATAAACATCGGAATTGGGATAATAACATTTCAGTCCGGTATCATTGACTATTTCATATTCTGCAGGCATAACCCTTAAAAAATATACGCTGTAATCTGCAGCCTGTGCACTGAGTTTATCCAGTGCATTCCGTAACTGTTCCTCTGCAACATACATTTCAACATAAACACGGTATGTAACAGTTACCTCGGGTTTCCTACTGCGATAGCTTTCAAAGCTTTTCGAATCCTCTGCGCTGACAAATTCTGTCAAGCACTGGTTGCTTCCGTATTCTATGCAATCCCTGACGATATAGCATTTATCAAAGCACGATCCTATCAGGGATTCCACATCTCGGGTCATATCGTTGGCATAATAAAAATGTGCGTAAGAATCGGAGATCAGTTTTCCCTTCCAGTCACACTTTGCATATGAGCGAATGCCATCATCGGAAGTCAGCATATAGTTATGTGTGTATGAGAAAAACGACGGATCCTGTTCATTCGCTTCTAGATTGAAGCTAACTCCGTACTTATCCGATAGCTTTTTCCCAAGCCGCCACTTCCTGAACCATTCTGTATTCGCTATAAGCGCTATAGCTATGATGAACAGGAATATAGCAAATATCGCATATATGATCTTTTTGGTTTTGTCTTTCATGATTTGCATCCTTTTTGTTGCTGGTGAATATATTTTATCATTAGACGAGAATTCCCTGATGCTGGTTCCTCAAAGATTATGCATCTATTCTTTTCCAGGATAACTGATCGCATTATCCCATTCACAGATTTTACTGAAAAAGCCATCGACCTGCATCAGGCCGTATGACCACAGAAATGCCCTGTCCTTTTCGCTGATCTCGTCAAGGCTCATCCAAAGCACTTCCTTGAGCGGGCTTTCCGAACCTTCAAATTCAGGATCATAGCCGGTTATGGCAACAGCATCTGAAGGAATCTCTAACTCAAAAGAATAATCGCTGCCTCCGTCACCTTTATACTGCACAGTCAGAGGTCTTATAATCTTACCGTCTAGCCCGGTTTCTTCTTTTACTTCACGCAGTACCGCCTGCTCGGGAGTCTCGCCTTCTTCTATACCGCCTCCCGGAAGGGTACAGAAATCACGCTCAAAGAAATGTACCTTTTCCATAAGGATTTTCCCATCCCTGACGATTATCGCTACGCTCCTGTTACGGCCGCGGCCGTTATATTCTTCCTTTGCTTTCCCCATTTTTCACCTTTTCCTTTCAAACATATTTTTATTGTTAGAGCATTCAGTTCGGTTATAATCTCACGTAAAGTATGCTTTCTTCCCCTGCCGGTGTCTGGCGTTTGATCTTGCCATCCTGGAAATATGCAGCTCCGCCTCTGGCTATTTCATGACCTTCCCTGTCTAAGCAAACGGAATTTACATATAAAACCTTATGTCCGAAAAGAGCTGCCTGTTCGGCATATTCGTTTTTTATACTTTCATTCCACTCTCTATAATTGAAATCTGTATAAACCGGCCAAAGGACAATTTCAGCATCAAGATCCTTCATGCTTTTTACATTTTGATCATCCCAGAGATCCCCGCATAACCCAACCGCAAACTCTTTGCCTTCAAATATGAATTTGTGAAATCCGTCTCCCTCTTTATAATGCGAATCTGCTACTGGTTCCTTCCATCCTATAGAAATCCTTCGGAAATTATCTATGGTTTTGCCATCTCTTCCGATGGTCAGCTGGCTGCTGTACAGACTGTCTTCTGCTTTCTCTATATAGCCAAATGACACCGCTATGGAATTATCTTTTGCAACCTCTCTAATTTCTTCAATTATGGAATCATCTGCTGAAATAGCGATCTCTTTATCCCTATCGTATTCCCAAGAAAGTGAATCAAAGCCTTGTAAAAAAGTCTCGCCAAATAAGATAAGATCAGATTTATTGTTATACTCTCTGATTATCCTTATTATTTTCTCTTTGTTGTATGTAATTTCACCGTTTTTAAACCCAACGGCCGCTAAAGCAATTGTCATATGCTATCTCCGGTAAAATTTTTGGGACTCCCTGTTTCCTTAATGATTTCCTCTTTTCACGATTAAGCGGATTTTCGTGCGATATTCCATCCGAAATATATTTTCCGCTATATATCTCCCAGTGGAGATTTCCTATGAAATCTAACCATTTATCCGCATATTTTTCAGGCCGTATTACCTTAAAGAAATCATATCCACCTGCTGCATAAAATACATTTATTGCTTCGTGTAAATAACTGTGATCGGTCAAATGATATTCCTCTGGGATTTCAAACCCAGGTTCATCCCATTCAGCAAAATTAAGCTTCTCTGGTTTTTCTTCCATCTTATTTGCCTCTTAATGAACCTTCAATTTGCTCTCCCAACAGTTTCTGTATCACCTTGTCACGATCGTGTGCAGTTTCATAATATGGTATATGATACTTTTCGCACTGTTCTTTCATAAGCTTGCTCTGCTCGACGATATATCCTGCCCCTGCCCTTAATTCTTCATCCGACTTATAAAATGTATAATCTTTTTCGGTATCATATTTTTTCTGTATAAGGAAACGTTCCTCGGGTGTGACATCGGATGTGATAAGGTATATTATCTCACAGTTTGCTCCCCGGATATATTTATCATAATCCTCCGGCAGAAGCTGGTACATATCCAGCACCATACCAGGTTCAAACTCGTCATATTCGGCGCTGTCAAGCATAGCACGTACAAAAGGCGCCATTTTACCGCTTATCACCCGCAGAGTATCCATGGAAGAAAGTCCCTGATATGTGTTTACACCAGTTTCCGAAAAACACTTTTCAAAGCCTGCTATTATAGTATCCATACTTATGTGCTGATACCCGTATCTCGTTGACAAGAGATGCGATAACGTACTTTTCCCGGCTCTCGGAACTCCTGCGATGATTATGTTATTTTTCATTGTCTTCTCCACCTTACAAGCATGAATTCATTATTTTTTTACCATGTACCAATATGTGTAGAGTTTCTCATAGCCAAACTTCTTATACAGATTGAGTGCAACTTCATTTGTCTCGATCACCTGAAGATATGAGTAATCTGCTTCTTCAGCTTTTGACTTTGAGATAGCTGCGTAGCAAAGCTTCTTTCCAAGCCCCTTTCCTCTCAGAGCCGGATCCACGATTACGTTATGCAGAAGGCTGTATCCGTCTTCTATCGCAAGTGATGCAACTGCAGCAACGCGATCTTTATATAATACTTTTATATACACTTTATCAACCGTTACATTTGAATGTATCTTCCTACATAGATCCTGCTGAGCTTTATCTGTCATTCCTTCAAATTCAAAGTAGGGTTCGAACCAGCCATCCGGTGTTGTACTGTAATTAATCTCCCCAGGAACAGTAACCACATACTTAACAATATCATCTATATTGTCTGATACCTTGATCAGGTAATCCGCTCCGTTAAGAGGAAGCATCATCACATCCGTGGGATTTTTAACCTTATATCCACGACTTTCGAGATAATCGGAAAATGTCTTATCTGCATCAGTCAGTTTGAACATAACCGGAAGCCCCCGCTTTGCATACTCTTCCTCCGCATACCTGAGATTATCTTCTACATCTTTATTAATCACTTCAATCGGATTCCCCATGATCCTTATGGAGTTGGCCCTTCCGGTATATCCCTTTGAGAACCTCAGCTCCCAATCCTGATATTCCGCTATCTCCAGAGCCTTATGACCATCAGCTGCTATCTTTTCCAGGTATCTTATCTGTTTAATATCCATAGCGTTCACAATCCCTTGCTTCCATACCCTTTGCCTCTGTATTCTCTCTTTATGCCGTATCCTATATGACCATGATACTGACGTAAGAAATCATCTCATACTCTTCTTTTGCATCTTCAATATTAGCTTCTTTTAAATATATCATAATGTTTTCCTATCTGATGGAATTCATTTTAAAAAATCACCGATCTCTCCCAGCATCTTTCCCAGACTGTGATATCTGCCTGAATATATGACCGGATCCAGTACAGTAAGATCCACATCAAATATATCCTTGCATACAAGATTCTCATCCATCTGTATATTACAGATACGACAGAAGAAAGTGATTGAATCTCCGGTTTCTACAGCCCTTTCGACCTCGCATTCATATACCCACCGGCTTTCGTTCAATACCGGTACATCAAGGACCTCTCCTCTGACAACTTCGTAATAAACATCATTTTTTGCCCCGTCTTTGGCATGTTTTGAACCAAAATAATCCATAAGCGGCAACATATCCGTACTGACAAGATTTGCACTGAATATACCGGTTCTTAAGACATTTTTCTTTGTGGTTTTTGTTCCTGACATACTGATAATAAACAGATACCCATCACCTTCCTCATGTGTTGCACTGGCCCACGTGATAGGTGCAAAGTTTGCCGAACCATCCGCGTTGTTCGTCCCAATTATAAAAGATGGCTGTACACACATAGAATATATAGGATCAACTGATCGTCTCTTTGCCATTTATTATTCTCCTTTTATTCATCAAATCGCTTACTACCCAATTGTAAAGCTTTCCGTCTTCAAATCACAATAATATCTTCCGTTTTCAGCTGTAAACTTTAATACACAATAATCCGGATCTGTAATCCCGCCTTTATAGAACAATGTGTCTCCCTTACGCCAGATCATATCTTTTGTTCCTTGGTCAGTCAGTACTTCCATTTTGCCTTTCAGCATAACACCCACGTACCTGATCAAGCCTTTATGATAAAAATATATACAAGCATTAGGATTATTCATGTACTGTTTTACTCTCATTGATGAAGTATTTGTCGAAAAGTAAAAATGTTTTAACCCGTCCATCTTTCTCGGCTTTAACATTGCTTTTACATTCGGAAATCCGTCATCATCAATAGAACAGATAAAAGCAACTTTCTGTTTACGGATGAAGTTCTCAATATTATTATCCATACTCTTCATATCTTTTCATCCTCCAAGTAGTTCTTTATCATATTTTTCTATACACCGCACGTCCTGCTTTGCGGACTTCAACAACTCTATATCCGCCTTCTTCATATATTCTTTTAGGGGTATCTCCATCAGGCCATATATATACGTTCTCAATACCATTCTGCCTGCACCATTCCACATAACCATGAAACAATGCCCGCCCTGCACCGGTTTTTCTATGCTTCTTTGATACCAGAAGATAATCGACGCGACAAGCTCTCTCTGAAATATGCCCATATAACAAGCCTATCGTTTTTCCATTTAGAGATGCCGCAAACATCCACGTGTTTGGATACACTAAAGTCTTCTTTGCTACCAAGATCTCCCAAGGCTCTTCTGCTTCTACAAAAACATTCTCTATCGCGTCACTCCATTCTGAAACCTTTCGTACTACTATTTCCGGGTTCGGAATGATCCTGTTTACGTCAGCTTGAAGCATGTATTCCTGATCTTCAACCCAACTCTCAAATCCGGCAGATGTAAGTTCGTCTTTTATTTCATCAAACCAGTTGTCATCTAACATCGACTGGTAAATAATCGGCCGTATTCCCTTTGTCTCGTAAAACTGGACAATATCTGCAAGCACCATCTGAAGTTCCTGTATTCTGTCCTTATATATCACAGCATGGTTTGAATCGAAGGAGTCCTTATTTTTCATGTTATAGAACAAAATTCCATAATCACGTTCTTCATACTCCGTAAAAATCTTCGGAAATAAATCTTCTTCCACATAACCATCTTGTATGTTCATTTTGCTTTCTTCATCCATTCTCATATTTTCTTATAGAGCCTTCTATTATTTCACCATATAGTATGTCTGTCCGCTCTCTTCAAATCCGCAATGCTTATATAATTTTACAGCTGGCGGATTATCAACACTTACGTACAAGCGGATACCTGCTGCTTTCAATTCTGTTTTAAGCTCATCTGCTTTAGCCATCAGAGCTTTCCCCAAGCCTTTACCACGGTATTCCGGATCAATCCACAGTTCGTCCACATAAACATGCCCATTACCATTCCATTTCCCAACTTTCGGCATATATATCAAAGAAATCCAGCCAACGTACCGGGCTTCAACTTCTATGGCATAAACATATAGGTTTTGATTTGCCAATTCTTTTTTTATCTTCTCTGATACCTGCGAATCCGAAGATATTCTATCATATCCGTTTTCACGTCGGAACACCATATCATCAAACCGGCAATAGTTTGTGACGTCAATTCTTTCAATTATGTATTCCATATACTATCCTTTGCTTAACATGCGTTCATGCCGTGCCAAGTACTATTTCATAGTACAAAGTCATATTGGTTTTCAGCACAGAACAAATATCGTCTTCAATTGAATTTAAATATCTGATCCTGTCAATTGTTCTAATGGTTTCCTCCACACCAAGCTTTACTTCTTCCTCTTCCTTACCTTCCATTCCAAGAGCCCGTCTTATATTATATTCCAGCCATTCCACCCATGTATATGCTATTCCAAACAATTTATCATATGATCTGAAACCATTATCATAAGCCTTCAGGTATCCCTTATAAAATGCGGCAAGATTTTCTTTTTCAAACTTCTCATTTACTGTTCCTGACCACTGTAGTGACAGATTAAAGCATGAAGAAACCGGATTCCCATAATCAAGGCACTCCAGATCGATCACATATGCTTTTCCATCATCCCACATGATATTCTTGGGGTCCATGTCATCATCACATATAGCTCTTATGGATGGGAGCCTCCTTCGTGCTTCATTAAGCTTTTCCTGTGAGTTTTCAAGGAGCTCCAGATTATCTTCAAGAACCGTCGCAATGCTGTTATTCATTTTTTTTGCGCTATACAGATAATCCTTAAAATCTATGGTGCTTAATTCAATTTCTTCTGCTTCAATATCCTGTGAATCAATTCTGTGAATATTTCCGAGTATCTCCCCGGCTTTAAAGCACTGTTCCGAAGATATGGAATCCCAGTCTGTGATCTGTCCTTTTTGCCATTTGAAGATATAATAATATCCTCCGTCAAGTTCTAACATCTTTTCCCCTTCAAATGTAAGTGCCGGAACTATTGATATCTGGTTATCCTCAAGTATTCTCTCCAATGCTTCAGCTTTTTTATAATTCTCCATTACACCCGGCCGTTTCATTATTTCCGGTTTAAGACATTTTACAGCATAGATTCCTGTTGTGGTTTGCACTTTAAACATCTTGTGCATTAATCCACCGGATACCGGAAGGATATCTCCCTTTATGTCGCCTAGGTTGTAATTTCTGATAAGTTGTATTATTTTTTCTTTCATTTTGTGATTTTCCATCTTAAAACGGTTCTATATGAAATATGTATAACAGTCCACCAGCCATTCAATGCCTGATTCAGCTTGATCGACACCGGGATTCTTGTTAGTCATAGCTACGGAGATTTCCCCTTTTTGAGTATTCATTTTCATCATGCATTGGCCGTTTTCTCCCCAGCCATTAGAAACCAAAGTATTATCTCCGTTCAGAAATATACCAAGACCGATCCACGTGAAATTCTCCACGGGTTTTATCATCTCCAAAGCTGTCTCTTTCTGTAATAGACTGCTGTTCCCATTAAGAGCTTTAATAAACTCTGCTGCAATTATAAGCAGGTCTTCCGGTGTGCTCCATAGCCCTGATGCGGCCAGATCCGGAACTAAAGGAAATCTCCCGGGAATAGGCTTATCCTCATCATCGTATCCGGTTGTCATCTTCGAATTAAAGATTTCAATATTCTTTGGCGTAGCAAAAAAAGTATTTTCTAACTCTAATCCGTCAAAAACCATTTCCTGCACAACATCTTCAAACGCTTTGTCGGTAACATCCTGTATCATCAGCTGCAGAACACAATAACCCGCATCTGAATACTCAAAAGAAGTCCCATAAGGTTTTTCAGCCCTTGCCGGTCTGTTATTATATTTTGTTTTCCCTTCCAAAATGTCTATCAGGCTGATCTCAGGTTCTCCCAAACGCAATCCGTAAAAAGCATCCTCGCCATCCATTATCCCTGCCGTATGCGACAGTACTGATCTTATTGTTGCATCGCTTTCTTTCCCGTCCAATGTCAAAAGCTTCCAGCTATGCAGATAATTATTGACGCTGTCATCAATATTGATCATTCCCGACTCATACATTTTCATCACACATATCGCAGTAACAAACTTCGATATGGAACATGCCGGGAACAGAGTGTTCATAGCCACCTTTTTATTACTTTCCCTGTCAGAAACTCCGAAAACGTTTCTGATATGGTCCGCTTTTGATGTGCCGTAACAAAGATACAATCCCGGAAAATTTTTAACAAGCCGGTCTCTCTTGTTCATTACATCGGTTTTTTCGGCAATCCATTTTGCACCGGACCAGGGTGCAAGCTCATGATAGTTTTCATCATGTATAGTATAATACGGGCTTGTATAATAATCGTCATCAGCTTCGAACAGGCAGCGTCCTTGCATTATAAGCTTATCGGCCTCATCCCCATCCCCTTCTTTGATGCCGAGCTTTTCATATATTTCTTTATCAATCTCATACAGGTGGTATGATCCTCTCCACTTCCTTTGTGCAGTATAGAGGTTTCTTTCATCATCATAGCAGGCCTTCCAGCCTAAGCCTTCTTTAAACTCCATCATAGTATTCACCTTCTATTATTTTACCATAAAATATTCATGTACGCCCTCTGAAAAACCGCAATACTTAAAAATTATGCCAGTCCTGTATGCTCAATTCCTCATCTATAACCCCGTATGCCCCGCACAGGATCGCATTATCAAAATTATCCGAACACTGGAAGGATATTTCCCCGTCATTAAGATTTATATATTCGGGAATGATGTTAGCTAAGAAGCAGTCGAAATCAAACATAGGATAAAACGATCTGAGCACGCTCTCTATATGTCCCTTGGGAATAGTGCCATCATTAGGTGCCTCAAGGTATGCGGAAAGAGAGTTTAATCCGTCTCTAACCGTATTATAAACCTCAGCAATATCCTCTTCATTGCCATAAAAAAGTTTATCCTCGATAAACAGTTCGTCGATCATCATAAAATCGATCTCAGAACTATCCATATCGGTAAGAACATATAATAAAAACGTACCGTTGATGTTATCGATGTTTTTTTCTATTTTTTCGATAAGATCATTATAATACCGGTTTAAGAACTCTATTAGCTCATCATCCGAACAATCCTCATCCAGATTTTCCGTCACAATATCCCATTCTCTGATATCTTCCAATGTATCATCCAGTTCAATCTGTGAGTCATTAAAGGTACCGATATAGCCGAGATTGATACTTCCGGATACTTTTATACTGTTTTTATCTTTAAATATTTTTATCCCGGTTTTAGATTGACTTTTTTCTAAAGACTCTTCAAATTCTTTCGGATTTTGCTTTTCATAGAGCACAAATTCCTTATTCTCCGTGCAAGAGGATGCTTCGATGATATTCTTGTGATCGATGGGAAGCACATTTCCTATCTGATCAAATAAAAATGCATCACAGCACTTGTGCCCGGACGGAATAAATATCAAATCGTCAGTTCCTATATATACTACAAGCCACATATCTTCATCAAAAGGCCCGGTGTCAGATGTAAGAATAACAAGCTTTGAAACTTCACTCAGATTAAAGATGTATTCCTTTGAATCTGAAATCGCACGGATAATGTTGCCATCCAATGATAATGAATCTTCATTTGAGTTAATATATATTTCATTTGCCATACATGTATCCCCATATATAAAATTCTTTTCAAGTTAATCGAAAACTCTCCTTACATTATCATTCTTTCTTATATATCAACATTCCGTTGCCGTAAGGATCATCCTCTACACCATATTCCTCACCGACGAAATTATATCCGTTCTTCTCAAGAACCCTTACAGAAGCTTCGTTTCCCTTCATAACACGTCCATAGAGAACTTTAATACCAAAGCTATGTATTATATAATCCGTCATACGTATAATAACTTCAGAGGCATATCCTTTTCCCCTATATTCCCGGCCGATCACGAAGCCGATCTCAACTTCTTCTGTTTTACCCTCAACTTCATTAACACCGGTATCTCCGATCAGCTCTCCGGTTTCCTTTAAGACCACCGCTAACACATACGGCATTTTCTTTTTTTTAACACAATTTGCGAAAAACTCAATGCTTTCCTGTGCTTCATCAATATCCTTATAATATTCTCCCGGTATCCATTTTTTTACGGCATCATCATTGTGAATCTCATAGAGGCGTTTTGCATCATCCGGTTCGAATTTACGCACCGCCAGGTGCTCTGTTTCAAAAATGTATTTTTTCGTCATAATTCAAATTATCTTTTCATTACCATTCTGACTATTGTAACCGGTGTGCCAAGAGTCCATTCCTTTTTGCATCCGTCAAACTCAAAACCATATTTGTGATAAAAATTTATGGCTCTCTCATTCTTTTCGAACACCCACACAAAAAATGTATTGTATTCGCTAAGCCTGGAAATTGCTTCATTCATCAATCTGTATCCTACTTTCCGGCCGTAATACTCCGAAAGGACATAGATTGCATCAACTTCTCCTGCATCCGGCAGGTCTTCATCTCTTGACGGTCCATATACTGCAAAGCCTACAACTTTATCTTCATCCTTTGCTACAAGAGTATTTTCCGGGAACTTCCTGGCACGTGCTGTTGTAGCCTCTACAGTCATCGTATCGAGATATCTGTCACATACAATACCTCTGTAAGATTCCTGCCATGCGGTACAATGCACATATCCCCTCCCGCACAACTCTTCATCAGTTTCAGCTAATTTAATGCATATTGAATCATTTATTTCTTCCATTTTGTTATCTCCTATCTCTATTTTTCCCCTTGCAAGATCATAGAAAGCGGAAACCCACTGTGATCTATTGCTGAAAAACCACCGCTGATATCATGATCAAACTCCAGAAGTCCCGTAACGACAATACCATTACTGCACATTCCGGATATTATTTCTGACATTGAATGTGTAAAATCAGTAAAAGTTTTTGAATGATAGTTCTTCAACGTCATATAATACATACCGCCATTTCCGGTCCATTCATGCTCAAAGTAAGAGAAATGACATTCCGTCCTATGTTCCGGATCAAACTCAGCATCGCCTTCTGTGGCCAGCATATTCGTGCAGGGATGCTGTTCGTTAAGTACGATCACTGCCCCGGACTTCATGCATTTTGCCACAATCTCAAAAAAGCGATTCAGATCATCAAACCAGCATAATGCCCCTATAGTAATGATCACAATGTCAAACTGCTCTTTGAAACGGTCATCAATATCATAGATATTTACTGCTTCAAATTTGCAGGGTAAGTTTAATTCTCTTGCTTTATCATTCGCAAAGGCGACCTGATTCTCAGCAATATCAAAGCCTATTCCTTTAGCTGCTTTTCCGCTTTTTACCAAAGAAAGCAGTTCCCGACCGTTATTACAACAGAATTGACCGATCGTCTTTCCTTCTGTATTGATTTTTCGCAAAACATCAACCATCTCTTTTTCAAAAAACGGATATTCTTCATTTTGTATGCGTTCTGTTATATCTGCACCCCAGGATGTGTCCCTGTTATCAAAGGCTTCTTCCCAAGCTGCCTTATTTCCTTCTATATACTTTTCCATAAAAATCTCTCTTTCTGCTTTCTATCATAATCTCTTCAAGCCAAAAGATCCGCCAGTGTGTCGGTAGTTTCTACCGGCTGCCAATGTCCCTCGATGCAAGTGACAGCACCGATTGATCGGATCTTGTCAGCCAGTATACCTGCTCTATCCTTGTCCTTGACTCCGTTAGGAAATTCCGCACACGTAGAGTCTCCGACAAAGAGGGTATTATCTTCGCACACATAAACAAGTGTTGAATCATCTGTGTGAGGAGCCTGTGTCTGCAGAAGCTTAACTGTGCATCCGCCGAGGTCGATCGTCAGGTCACCCTCAAAAACAATATCCGCAGGAACGACTATCACTTCTTTGCCACCCGCATATTCTTTTCGGATACTGTCATATATGTTCAGAAACTCATCAGGGCCGTTTGCCTCTATCTTTCTTTTGCATTCCAAAAGATGCCCGTTTGTTGTTTTGTTAGCCATAGTAAGGCCGTTTACGGCATGCATCGCGAATGTGTGATCCCAATGCCAGTGTGTAATAACCGTAAGCGAAGGAAGCGGCAGGCCTTCCTTTCTTAGGAGATCGTAAAACTCTCTTATGTGTGCTTCTGAGTGACCCGCATCGACCGCAAGACTCATTTTATCGCCTTTTACATAGCCGATGTTCGGACGATCACGTTCTTCCTCGAAAGGCATATACCATATATGTTCAGATAATTTTTTTAGTTCCATGTTTTTCAATTTCCTTTAACTCCTGTTTTATCTTCCGGTTTAATCGACAACCTCCAATGAGGTTGGCCTATTAAACGGAAATATAACATTATGCATGTGTAATTGCCTGCATCATGTATTCTTCGTTGCTACTATCTTCGAAAAATTTACCCTTTACAAAGAAAGTAGTATCTTCCTCATGAAGTTCGCTTTTCTCAAAACCATGTGTATCTTTTGGTGTAAAACAAAGGACCACTTTCTTCACTTTAGATCCAAAAGCTGAGATAACATCATCTACAGCACCTTCTCCTATAATGGCATGAAGTATTAATGTATCAGCCTCTATTTCCGCAATAGAGTAGCTATCACAATCAGTAATATAGAATAAATTCTCCGTCATAAACTGCGACAAATAAAACATGTATAATCCGGTATTATCAACCATATACAACTTAGCATTCTGACTAGTTTTATCCAATACCTCAACAATTCTGTCAAAATCTTTCTTATCCTTCAGCGGAACCATCTCAGCTGTGCATTCATTAGATGTTGTCACCTCTTTTGTATACTGATATTCCTTTGCTTCTTTAAATCCAAATTTCGGATAAAACTCAAGCACAGAATCATTAGCGAAGAGATAAATTCCATCTACTTTTCCTTCGTATTCTTTCATAATCTCTTCCATCAGTGTTCTTGCATATCCGTTTCCTCTGTGATCATTGTCTGTCATAATTGTTCCGAGCTGGATCAGCTTTACAATTTTGCCTTTATAATTCATGTTGCAGACGTTGACCGAAACATTAGACACAACTTCTCCATCTATCACGACCGAATAAGGATTGTAGTTATCCTGCCAAAACCCATTCTGATACCAGTTCTCAAAGTTAAGTCCGAAGGTCTTCTCCGCTAATCTATTGAATGATGCTCTAAGAGCCTCGTTATTCCGGTAATTCTTTTCTATACGAAAACTCATATTATTTCTTGCCTCCTTAATTATCAAACGCTTCATAGTGCGCTTTTCGCTTTCCTATTTCAGTTTCATGACACAACCATACAACAACGGAATGTCGATATATTCTTCCGTTATTTCATGCCCACATTTCTCAATGCTGATGATTTCAAAATCAGAACTAAAGAAGTCCCTTAGCCTTTGTTCCGAAAATGCCACCCCCGTATTTCTTTTTGTATAAAACTCTAAATCATCAAGTTCTTCGGCTCCACCTTCATCAGCAGAAAAACACAGCAATACAAAGTATCCGTTTTCTTTCAAAAGTCCCTTAAGCAGTTCTCTGTACTGCAATCTTCTGTGTGGTGCCAAATGATGAAACATTCCGCTGTCAAGTACAAGGTCATACTTTCGGTCTGCAAAATCAACCGCCAGAAAATCGCTGCAAATTAACCTCACATTCTTCAAGCCTTCCGTTTTTTCCTTCGCATTACGGATTGCAACGTCAGAAGAATCTATGGCTGTTACATCAATTCCTCTTTTTGCCAAAAAGATTGCATTTCTGCCCTCTCCGCATCCGAATTCAACGGCATCCATGATACTATGTCCCTTCACAAATTCCGTTAACATCTTATCCGGCAACATATTATTCACCAGAAACGGTGCTTTTATTACTCTTTTCTCATAAAAGTTATTCCAGTCTATGCTTTCGTTTATCCGATCAAGAACATTAAACAAATCTTCATAACTATTGATTTCAACCTTATCCATATTTTCCCCAACTACACTCATATCCTACCTCTAGAAAATATCATTCCATAAATCATCATGCGATTTAGTAAATAAAACCGGTTTGTTTTCCTTTGAGAAATACTTCAATTCCAATGTTTCTTTATTGTCACAATAGAAAGCTCCCCCGATCGATTTCAGTTCATATGCTATGACTATACTCTGTGCCTCATCTCCACTTGAATATCTTATATCCAGATCTGTATAAACACCGATTATTTTTACAATTTCAACATCAAGTCCCGTTTCTTCTTTTGCTTCCCTGATTGCTGCCATTTGAGGAGTTTCACCCAGTTCTATAGCTCCACCCGGGAACCCCCATTTATTACTGTCGCCTCTCCTTTGCAACAAGACTTCACCTTTATCATTAAAGATACAGCCACCTGCAAATGTTAAGATTATTTTTTCGTGTCCTACTTTGTTCCTTATCCATTGAATATAGTTTTTATTATCAGTCATAATCATTTACTCCCTTTATTTCATTTAAAAATAGCGATTTATAATTCCTTTCTCAGAATAGGTGCCTCGCTCAAAGACGCAGCTTCAAAACTGTGATAAAATCGATCTGCCTCAGTATTTATAGATCTTATTAGATAATATTGATTTATTTCATTATCAATACAATCTTTTTCCAAAGCTTTAAAAAGACTCTGTGCTATACCCTTATGCCGATACTCCGGTAAAACATACACCCAATCAACATAAGCCATGCGATAACCATCTTGCATACATCCGTAAAAGTGATATTCTATCCTGCCCACAACCTTATCATTATCAATGGCCAATAATGATGTCGTTTTTTGGTAAAAACTATCCATTATCCTTTTCCGGATACCATCCTCGTCTATTTTTTCAGCCGTCATCATATCAGGTTCTATGGACATTGCCTTTTTCAAATATATAATATATGCTTCAACATTATTTTCATTTAATCTTTCTATTCTCATATCTCTCTTCCCATTGTTCTTTGCAGAGTTCCATATATGTATAAACTGTTGGATCTTCTCCTAAGGCTATAACATCCTTCGGCATATCTTTCTGAACAAAACCTAGTTTATGATACAAATGAATTGCATTTGTATTCAACGGATGCGGATCGACCCACACTTTTTCGGCTCCGTGTTTGAAAGCTTCTCGAATAGAATACGATAACGCTTGCGTAGCAATACCTCGTCCCCTGGCAAATTTAAACAACTTGATATCCAATGACGCACTGTTCGTCCCTTCGGCTATACAATATTGAGTTTCTCCGCAATATTTACCTTCATCAAAGATGGAATAATGATTTGACTTAGGTATTGCATTAATTAAACGATCTAAGTATTCTCGTACACCTTCCTCTGTTTCATGTAATCCACCGGGCCAGATGTATTTCATGACATCTTCATCTGCCCAAAGACTCTGTATATTTATGATGTCATCATATGTTGATTCTTTAATAGTAATCATTTTCCGCTCACAAAACCTTTCTCATAATCACTTGTCCATTTTGTTCCATAATCCGGGTAAATCCGGCCTTTTCATACAGCCTGATTGGTCCCGTAAAGTCATATTCATCCCTGACTTCAGATATTTTGGCGTACCCTTCTACAGCAAAATATCCATTTATTTTAGCATCATCACATACCCGTATTAATTCAAAGCTTTTAAGATTACATCTGTAATAATCGGAGTATAGAATTTCGATCTCGGTGAATCCTGTGCTTGCAACACAACAACCATATCATACTCGGGATAAACATGCAGTTCCTGACCACCACGACCCAGTCCCCTGTATCCGCTGCCATCCTCATTAATCCACCAATAATACCCATAATTATCAATATGTGCGGTTGTAGCCTCATCTATATATTCAGCCGAAATAATCTGCCTATTGTTTAACTTTCCATTATTCAAATAAAGAAGGCCAAACTTTGCAAGATCGATTGCGGATAACTCAATGCAACTTATTACCTGTGTTAAGTCATGATAAACAGTACTGGTCGGCGTCATAATAAAAGGGTCACAGTCAATTCCAACATATGGAAAAATATATTCATTTAATATGTCGTATACCGTTTTCCCGGTTAATCTTTCAATACAGGCATTCATCAAATAAATATCTGTCACCTTATATTTAAAGACTGTATTCGGTGTATCCACAATATTGCAATCCGCAATTGCCTGCAACCAATCTTTTGAACGTTTTAACTGCTCACGCATCGGGTCATTCAAATGAGGTCCGTTTCTCCAATAAAATCCGGATGTCATTGTCAGTAATGTCTTTAAAGTGATCAATTTATGAAATACATTTGCCTCATCATTAAAATATTCCGGCAAAATCTGAGTAATCGGTATATTGAGACTTTCAATCAGATTATTTTTAAGGCATACTCCTATTGCCGTCGATACAACACTTTTTTCTATCGAATGTAATGCATGCTTTGTTTCTCTATTGCATTTTTCACCGTACCATTCATACACTATTTTTTGATTTTTTATGATAAGAACACTTCTCATCAATCGATATTTGCGGGCTTGTATGAAATCATCAATTGAATAAATAACATTCTCATCTAATCCGTTTTCCGACAATCCGCCTTCAGACAGTTCAAACATATTTACTTGTACCCCATTTTTTTACTTTAAATAGCCGCCAATGATAGAATTTGAATTCTCTTTTAATGATTTCGGAGTTCCTTCCGCAATTAAACAACCACCTTCATCTCCGCCTCCCGGTCCCAGCTCAAAAAGATAATCACAGCAGGATAAAACATCGATATCATGCTCCGTAACAATAACGGTATTACCGGCGTTACAGATTTCTCTCAGCAAATAAATAAGATGTTCTGAGTCTTTCGGTGATAAACCGACAGTAGGTTCATCCAATATATAGATATTATCTTTATTCCTGCTTTTTCCCAATTCTTTTGCTAATTTAATTCTTTGGGCCTCTCCTCCGGATATAGTGGTAGTCTTTTGTCCCAATTTGATATATCCCATGCCTACTTTATCAAGTAAACATAAAATTTGATATATTTGGGGGACGTCTTTAAAAAATCCACATGCTTCCTTTACGGTCATCTCAAGCACTTCGGCAATATTTTTATTATGGTACTTAACATCAAGCACTTCCTCTATATATCCGGTTCCATGGCACCTGTCACAGATCATATTAATATCGCCAAACCCAACATTATAAACCAGGAATCCCTGCCCTTTGCAGGTTGGACAACCTCCTTCAGCATTTAAACTGAAAAAGCTCATATCAAACCCAAAATCTTTTGCGTCCTGTGTCTCGGCAAACAGTTTTCGTATGACATCAAAAACACCGGTATATGTAGCAATATTCGATGTTTTCGCTCGTCCGATCGGTTGTTGATTGATTACATAACACTTATTTATATATTCCGTTCCAAAAATCTCCACATCGTCAAGTTCTCTTGGATAGTCATAAAAACCCTCATCCTCATTCTGTATGACACGGTTTCTAATAAGCATTTTTAATTTAGGAACAAGTGTATGTGCTATCAAACTTGATTTTCCGCTGCCTGAAACACCCGCAAAGCCAACCATTTTATATAACGGAATCGACAATGACACGTTTTTTAAGTTATGGATTTTTGCGCCGCATATACATAGTCTTACATCGCAATGTAATGCAGGGGCATTTTTCGTTTGACGTTTATAATTTTCAATAAAATAGTTTCTATCCTTCAGATATTTAGCTATAACGGAATTTTCACAATTCAAAAATTCCTTATATTCGCCCTGAAAGATCAACTCGCCGCCTTCGGTTCCGGCTCCCGGTCCGATTTCAACGATATAATCCGCAATCGAAATGATACTTTTATCATGCTCTACCACAATAACTGTATTTCCCGCGGACACAATATTTTTCAAAACTTCAATAAGTTTTTCCTTTTCTCTCTCATGTAATCCTATTGACGGTTCATCAAATATAAATGTCAATGAATCAAAATCAGACATAATGAATGCACTGATACAGAGTCTCTGCAACTCTCCTCCCGATAAAGTCGGGATCGGTCTTGACATTGACAAATGACCAAGTCCCAGCATAACCAAATACTTTATTCTTAGTCTTATCGCATTTACAATCTTTCTGTTTTTATCATCTTCGGCGTTTAATAAAAATTTATTTAACTCACTCAGAGACATATTGCTAACTTCTGCAAATGTCCGGTCTTGCAATTTGGTATGTGACGCAATCTGATTTAATCCAACACCCAGACACCGCGGACAAATTATCTTTTTCCCATATTCTTCCGTTATGATCTCGATTTGACGTGAACTTATCAGATTATATTTTGAAGCATTCATGATTAAAGGCATAATGCCAGGAAAATTTTCTTTTCGATCACCATACTTTAATATTTGCAATTGCTCATCTGTTAACTCACCGAGTGTTTGCGAAGGAAACATTCCATTTTGTTCCAGAAAAGCCCTATATTTTTTCTGTGATCTGCCTCTATCCAGAAAGCCGAATAATAATGCGTTTAATCTAGCCTTACTGTCTTCAAATATTTTATTCTCATCAAATACCTTTTTTTCACCTGTACCCAAACAATGCAGGCACATACCATTGGGTGAATTCTTCTGAAACATATCTACGGACAATGGTTTTCCGTCATCATATTCAGGATCGGTAACTCCGCTTACTGAAAACAAAGAAGCCAAAGCATTTATTAATCTTGTTTTAGTTCCGACCGTACTTAATGGATTGCTTTGCCTGATTATCCGTTGTTCCACTCCGATTGTCGGAGACAAACCTTCGATTCGTTCAAAATCATTGCTTGTCGTGAGCGAAAACTGAGATTCGGTTATAGATAAATATTTTCTCTTTCCTTCTTCATATAAAACATCAAATGCAAAACTGGATTTTCCGCTTCCGGAAACACCGGTGATCGCCGTTAATTTTCCTTTGGGTATACAGATATCGATGTTTTTAAGATTATGTTTCTTAACCCCATATGCCTTTATATAGTTTCCCATTTTTCTCCTATCCGCACAAGCATAATTTTATAAGCACGATATACTCAGTTGCCAAGCAGGCATTTGCTATAATTTATTTCAAAGACATCACATAAATCTGACATGGGTTAGCCTCATCCCAGTATAGCGGAAATAACTCAAACTCCTTAAACCCACAGCTGATATAAAACCGGTTTGTCTTATCATAGTCTTCATACATACCCATCTTTACAGTCTTAACCTGCATAAATTCGTAACCCGAGGACTTAGCAACCTCCTTTGCCTTACAAATAAGCTGACGACCGATTCATCGTTCTTGCTATAACCTTTTTTTCTTTCGAATCCTGTATCTTTACAATCATTACATACTATACCTTTCACATATTATCCCTGCTTTCGACTTCTATCCATGCCGGCGTAAAGCCACTCGATAAGGCTGTTTTCCATGATGCCAGGTTGGATAGACTTGTCCCATAATAAGGTATCGCTCCTCTTCGAAATGTTTCATTCCTAAGAAGTGATACCAGAGTTCTCGCAACGCCTCTTCCGCGATACTTGGGATCAACGTCGATACCTATCTGCCAAAGTTTCGGAGTGTCTGCCGAACATCCGGCCATACCCATGATCTTGTTTCCGTCAAGAGCTGCAACGGCCAGCACATCCGGTCTGTCAGGACGAAAATGATCGCATATGGCGTTAGGTAACTCTTTCCGTCCGTAATATTCCTTAATATCTTCCTGTTCCAGCCATTTGATATCCAAATCTGTATCAACATCTATAATTTCGTCTTTTGGCAAAAACATATGGTGGGTAAGAGCCATTTTATACCCGAACTTTCGGATTTCCGTTTCAAGTTCATAGAAATTATGCTGTTCAAAAAGCCAAATTCCATTCTTTTCTTTTACCCATTCCTGAAGCCAAGGATGAAGCGTTTCATCTGCTGAGATTACAGTGCCTTTTCCGAATGTCGCCATCTGGATAAAGAATTTTTCTTCTGAAAACTTTCGTCTTTTCTCGTGAAGTATTGAGGCAGTTATAGTATTCTCATCTTTTGAAAAATCTTCAATTGTGCAATTAAACTCGTATGTTAATTGCTTTTTTACCTCATAAAAAAAGTCTCCATGCTCTCTCATACTTAACCCCAAAACTTGCGAATGATCTGCTCCGCACATTCCTCAGCCGAGTATATGCTGGTGTCCACACGTAAGCTATATGCAATGTCCTTACTCATAATCTCCGCCTGCTCATCGGACTGACTCTCATACCGATCACCGCGGTCAATATTACGCTGCCTGCATATTTCGAGAGGGCAATACACTTCCACGATCTCCAAAGGACTATCCTTCATAATCTCCATGAGTTGCTGATAATGCGGCTTTATCTCCTCTCGCTCAACCAGGATACCATCGATCAGCACGTTTTTTCCCATATCTGAATACAGCTTTGCTGTGTGATACATCATGATGATCACTTCCGAAAGGTACTTCCAATAGTTTTCCTGTAAATACTGCTCTCCGACCATCTCCTGAAACAGATCGTTAGCCACTACATAAAAGAATACGTCCCTTCTCTCCTGAAGTGCCTCCACGATCGTTGTCTTTCCTGCACTTGTAACACCATTTAAAAATATAATCTTTCCTTTTTCCATCTTTTTCTCCTAATCAATCATAGCTTTTTATTCCGCAATGATGATCCTTTTTCCTGTGAAATCTATCCGCATGTCTAATCCCAAAGGTATTATCCCTGTTGGGAATGCATGTCCGATATTAATATTATAGAGTATAGGTAAGTCCTCACGATGAAACTCTTTCATCACTTTAATAAAGACTTTCTTGTATTCCTCATAGTACATCTCATCCTGCGGTTTACCGACCAATACACCTTTAACCGCATCAAAAATACCCTGAGCCCCAAGATTTCTCAGATAATACGTAACTAAGTCGGGACTCGGTTTTTCTTCGCTGGTTTCCAGTAAAAGTATCGTGTCTTTCCATTCATTTACCGAGGGCCATATTTCTGTTCCGATGAACATCGGAAAAACATCCAGACAGCCACCCAATACTTTTCCTGTTACTGAGCCTTTCCCTTGCAACAGTTCATACCCATGCTCTTCAGGTAAGGTTTTTCTTGCGGTATTAATGCTTTCTTCCGACCACGGTACATGATCCTTTGAGTATACCGGGCTTGATTTTATCTCATATCCATTACTGTCTGACAATAATATGTTTTCCACAGCCTCTTTTGTGTAATCGGCCATTTTTACATATTCTCCGAATTCTGCCATAACAGAAGGTCCGTAATAAGATACCAAGCCGGCTTTGTTCATCATAAAATGATTAACCGTAGTATCTGAATATCCCATAAATACTTTAGGATTGTTTTTAATGATGTCATAATCTATGTACGGCAATAACCTTACAGTATCATCCCCACCTATCGCGCAAAAAATGCCCTTTATGGATTTATCCTTAAATGCGTCCATCAGATCTTTTGCCCTTGCCTCAGGATTCTCATAAATATATGTGCTCCCTTTCAAAGCATTAGGCATAGTTATAACTTCCAACCCGAAGTCTTTTTCCAGTCTTTCTTTTGCTATATAGTATTTATGGATCAATCCGGCATCACCAAGACCGCCCCACGAGAGACTGACTATGGCAACCTTATCGCCTTTATTTAATCTGTTCGGCTTAATCATTTTTTCTGCTCCCTTTTATCAGATCATTTGCTCACAATATATGACGCAAGCTCCAGCGCAATCTCAAAATGACCGGGATCGTGCTGAGTGTGTTTCTTCTGATTTTTCTCTTTTCTGGCATCCCATTTAGGGGCATCCAAAAGATCTCCGCATGTAAAGAAGAAATATGCGTTAAGTCCTCTGTAATCACACATGGCCTGTACGGCTGCGCATTCCATTTCCACGGATATGCAGCCATCAGCCTTTCTTTTTTCAAAATTTCCTCTTGTCTCACGATGTACTGCATCCGTAGTCCATGTCTTTCCCTGAATAAAGGGAAGCCCTGCTTCTTCCATAAAGGCTGCCACAACATCACTGTTCTTTACAGTGATGTAATCCGATGCCGGGGCATAATGATATGAGGTACCCTCATCACGATATGCTGCAGTCGGAACCATAACTCTGCCTCTCGCTATATCCTTATTGAGGCATCCGCTTCCTCCGAAAACAACATATTTGTCGGTATTGATAACAGTCATCGTATCCTCTATATCTGCAACACATCCCGGTGCACCGACATAAGACATATATACTGCAAATTCCTTCCCGTTATATGAAAAGCCATACACGGGATTAGCTCCGTTCGAAGAATAAAGATCACCTATTTTAGTGCAGTCGTATTGCTCCAACACATACTGGAGTATTTCGTTTGAGAAGGTTAATATACATGCATCCACCTTCTTGGCATTCTCATTACGGCCTACCTTTATTATTTCCTCTGTTAAATTATCAAATGTATCTGTTATCATTTTTTAAGCTGTCCTTTCATACATTATTGCTTTTTACTTTATGATCTGTTTAGTGCTTTCAAGGGCCTTTATCCTGTCCGGAAGATAACTCATATTAAAACGTTTACCATCTACTCTGGGGTATCCGTCCTTTATCTTCTCCGCAGCATATAAGACAGGTGTACCCATCATTCCTATTCTTTCACACTTTGCATCCGTACCGTCAAGCACCTTTTCTACTGTTTCCAAAGCTTCATCCAAAACCTCAGGTTTAAAGAATTCATGTCCGCAGTACATCATATCAAACTCCGGCTGATGTTCCTTAAGATGCTTAAGATATCCATAATATGTTTCCACCGGTAAAGAAGTCGGCAGCTCCAGTAAAGTATTGCTGTTGCATGCATCGCCCGCATAACATATCCTGGTTTTATGATCGATCAGAACGATAGAACCTTCTGTATGTCCGCATACCTCAACAACCTCTATTATCCTGTCCCCGAGGTCAAATTCATCACCTTCATATACCGGGTATGTTTTCATCGGGCTCCAGTCAGCGAAATTATCATCAAGCACCATCTTTTCCTTAAAATCTTCCGGTGCCATATTTTTAGTGAGTTCAAATACCGTCTCTTTCGTTTGCCCCATTACTGTCTGGAAAAGGCCGATATCCCTGTGATGCATGTAGCACTCTTCAAAATGGAAGTTTCCTCCCACATGATCCGGGTGCGCATGCGTATTAACAAGCTTTATCGGTTTTTTTGTAAGTGACTCGCAGAACTTTTTAAGGTTGCCAATGCCGATGATCGAATCGATCAAAAGTGCATAATTCTCGCCTTCAATAAGGTAACAAATGGCAGGTGTCGAACCCCCGAAATTATTCTTGATCATCCAACTTTTTTCCGCAATTTCTTCGGCTGTAAAATACTTAAGTTCTCCCATTTTTCTTCTCCTTTTTGATTGAATAATTTTGGCTTCCCCTCGAAGGGAAGCTGTCAGCCTTTGGCTGACTGATGAGGTGTTTTTCCGACACTCCACTGATATTTCGAAAGATCAACCTTCCCGTTTACAACTTCAACTCCTTCTGCTTCCAGAAGTTTACCTTGTTCCCAAGCTCCTCCGAATGCAAACTCTCCGGCCAGCTCACCTTTTGAATTAACTACTCTGAAACATGGAATACCATCAGGATCAGGATTCTTATGAAGTGCATTTCCGACAGCCCTTGCCATCTTCCTGTCCCCTGCCAGCTCTGCCACCTGACCGTATGTAGCCACATGTCCGTAAGGTATCTTCTTTACAGCCTCATATATCCGCTTTGAGGGGCTGTCGCTTACCAGTTCATAGCTTTCAGCTATCATAGTCTTTATATCATTCTCCGGTATACTTCCATCCAGAATGATCGTATTCCAATGATCCTTATTCTGATGGTATCCCGGAATAACGGACTTATACATACTCCGCCAAAGATAAGCTCTCTCAGGGTCAACCTTGACATTGAGATTCACATATCCATCCTTTTCATATGTCCATAGAAACGCCTTTTTATTAGTCTTGCACCTTACCAGCTGCCAGTTCGGATCATGGAACGGGATATCTGAGTAAGTATCAGGAAACAACAGTCCGTATGTTAATGCTTCAATTCTTGTTTTCATTTATCTCCTTTTCAATCAGAGAACCGTCCCTCTGATTGATTTTCTCTTACAACATCTAACAGGTCCCTTGTTTCTGCAATCTGATATGTTGCATATTTCAGAACGTCTTCCTCTTTCTTTCTGTTGATCCACACGGCTTTTATCCCTGCATCATGAGCGCCAATAACATCGGTATTATACGTATCTCCGATAAACAGGATGTCTTCTTTTCTCTCCTCGGGATGTTCTAAAAGTACCGCATCTACAGCCATATCAAAGAACTCCCTGCAAGGCTTGATCTTTCCGAAGTCAGCACTTGACCATACATTTGAGAAATACTGTCCTATCCCAAAACGGTCAAGTACCACCCAAAGAGACTTTGCCGTGAAACCGCTGTTGGATAAGACATACATGGGTATCCTGTCCTTTTCAAATTCATCAAGCATTTCCTTTACACCCGGAATATGCTCCATATCATTACACAGCATCAGGAAGTCTGCCTCCTCTTCAATAGTCATGCTGACTACTTCACCGCCGTATTTTTCTGCGTATAAAGGAAGTTCATCCTTTACAAAAGGAAACTCCTTTCCCTCTTTATGCTTATTCTGAAAATGCACAAATAATTCTTCTCCGAATTTGCAGATATCTTCTAAAGAACATTTATCCTTATAATGCTTCTCCCATAAGGGCTTTAATCCACAATTAAAATCTATTGTTTTAATATTTAGCAGTGTTTCAAAGAAATCAAATATCAATATCATATTATTCTCCGCAACTCTTTTCTGCCCTAAACTGTGCCGCAAGATTTTTTAGGTGTTCCACAATGTTTGGATTCCATGAAATCATCTGTGGTAGCTTTTCACAAGGAAACTCTTCGCAAAGACCGCAGAATTTTGTATGATGTTCTTTACAGCATGCATGTATCTTACACACTCCCGATTCTGCCCATTCCGGAACACGTCCGTCCGCTTCTATGCATCCGGGGCATATACCTTCCAGCTTTTTCTTGCATCCCGTACAACATTCACCACATGCTGTAATAGTATCATAATCTATCATTGCTTTAACCTCATTTCTTCCATGCCCATCTCAACCAGTCCTGTGCTCTCAAAACCTACTGATTCATACAGCTTTTTCGCCACGGTGTTTCCAGGTGTTACTCCCGTATATATGTCCACCTGTCCGAATTTATCTCTTACAAATTCCAGTCCCAGTTTCAGAGCCTTCCTGCCATATCCTTTATTCTGATACTTATGGTCTATCATGAATTCCCAAAGAGTATAATATCCTTTTACTTCATAATATCCCATCATGATAAAACCTACAATGATATCATTATCGTATATTGCAAAAGGATATGCTGTCTCCGAATACACATACGCCCGTGAAAGCGATTCTGCATTCGAGATCACATACTTTTCCTGGCCTTCAGCTACCCGCAATGCAAGTACTTCTTCAAGGTTTTCTCTTGTTACAGGTTTTAATCTAACCATCCTGGCTCCTTATTCCTTATCAGTCTTTTGCTGTTTCATCCGGATATTCCCAAAAACCTCCCTTATGGAAATTCTCATTTCCCAGGGGTTTTGCTGTCAATTTAAAAATCACACATCCATCCGGACAAACAATAGTTTTGGTATATTTGCTGTCTCCGCCTAGGTTTTCAAGATCTCCGCCACTTCGCACGGCTTCCATCAGCGGATACAGCATCATCATGGTTTTGGAACAAATTCCATATCCGTCCTTATTTACCGGGCAGCCATAGGTACATGTATACTTATCACCAATTTCCTCCCCGTTTCGGCAATACCTTTCGGTATGATCTCCATGAAGGAAACCTGTAACCTCAACAGTAAACTCGTATTCTTCATCATACCACTTCTTCATAATCAACCTCCAATGTGACAATGGGGACAGTTCTTTTTGTCACATTTTTCATTTTATGTATATTTTGTTAGTACACTTTAAGAATGAATAGTTACCTTAACCTCTTTGACATAAATAACAACAAGTCATCATCATTTACGCATGGAGCATACTGATCCAACTGCTTTCCCTGATACCACACTCCGCTGCCGTCGGGTATATAGCCACGCTTTACATAAATCCTCTGGGCTGCTCCATATCCCGAATGACATCCCACTGCCAAAAATACCGTATCGGATATCTTAGCTGCCTCTACTTCAGCCACATCAAGGAGTTTACTTCCGATTCCCTGTTTATGAATATGGAAGAATACTCCAAGATCTACAATCTCAGGATATCCCTTTCCTGCAAAAGGTCCTTCATGGGGATGCAATACAAGAGTACATATCCCGCTCACTTTTCCTTCATATTCAGCTACAAATACGATTCTTTCACCATTTTCCTGTTCTTTATAATAATTCTCATATGTTTCAATCTGCGGATGCCAGCCATATGACATATAGGTATCATAATAAACCTTCGCATCCTCAGGCACCATGCTTCTAATACTTAACTTTTCGTCCTTATAATAAACCATATTAATTCTCCTCCTTAAAACCCAAGAAATTCCTTAAGTCCCTCTTTTTCTTTCAGTTCTTCAGCCTTGAATCCATAACGTGATGCTGATGACAGTGTAACAAGGTTTTCAAGGAATTCATCATATTTTAGATCAAACCATTCCTTTGGTATCTTATTACACATTGTCCCACCATCGTTATGACCGTTTCCCCCGTTCCATGCCTCATCAAGTTCCGCATAATATATCCCTGCTTCATCTCTTTTGATACAATACCATGAAACCCAGTCTTTCATTCCTTCGATTTCTTTTCCGCACTCTCTGTGAGGTATCGAATATTCTTTTTCTGAATATCCCGGTTTACCCTTTTTTGCGTTTCTTTCATATATCATGAAGATTGTAAATTTCATATCACTTTTCCTCTAATATAATCCCAATCCGGGCAACGAAAATAATTACTGTTAGGTAATTCACAATCCCTGTTCCATGGTCTGTTATATACCATTACTTTCAGCTCAGGTAAATGATCAAAAAACCTGAATGCCATCGGTGAGTCTTCTATGGCATAGTCGAACTTCATCTTGTAGAAATCATCTAAT
>JAEEGI010006057.1_pt1 | contig 27434 bp, 19 predicted proteins | sample 8958751 | NCBI WGS metagenome assembly JAEEGI01 (sample SAMN16246545, study PRJNA631951) | gut metagenome | biome: gut microbiome; feature: rumen; material: KS-attached | host: Bos | place: Iran: Karaj | collected 2018-10 | reverse complement strand
AGGAGATAAGGTCGCGTTTAGGGCGTTCGCTCCCTTGCGCGGCACGAAAACCAACAGCGGAATAAGCATGTAGAAACCATGGGGGTTCCTTGTTTGGACGAGGGTTCGACTCCCTCCATCTCCACTTCTTGGACGCAAAAGCCGTCGAGATTTCGACGGCTTTTCCTTTTATGTCCATTCGGATCTTTTTTCTTATCTTTACCGCCTCAATATTAGAAAGAACGTATTAGGAGTGCATTACAAATGAGATACCAACACACCAATAGACCAGGCTTTTTGCTTGGATGCATCGACTTTTGCACCTTTGGTTTATTCTTCCTCTTCTACATGCCTTTTGGCGGGTTGCAGGATGAGTTAGATGAAATCCTTGGAATCAAAACGCAACGATATTGGATGGCATATCTCTTGGGAATTCCTACGGCGTTTATTTACACGCTTGTATGGATGTCACGTATTGCAGAGGGGCTGAAAACCAAAGCGATAGAACTGAAGATAGAAGGACCATACACCTCATGGTGGAACATGTTTGGATGGAACACCTTTGGCGTGTTGCTATTCGGTCCTGCTGTGGCTACCTATCGGTTCTTCGACACACTAAACAAGATAGAGCGCAAATTGAACGAAAGTGGTTCTGAATAAAAAAAATGGACAAGAGGATGAAGAAGATATTGTTCCTTCACGGTTTCTTTGCCAGCGGGCAGTGCATACCAGCCTTGGCATTACGAGAGGCGTTTGATGGTCTTGCAGAAGTGCTAACTCCCGACCTGCCGAAGCATCCGAAAGCAGCCATAGGGTTCATACGGGAACTAATTGACCGTGAGAAGTCCGACCTTTTGCTTGGCAACAGCTGTGGATCGTTCTATGCGCAGATGATTGCTCCCACGGTAGGCGTCCCGGCCTTGCTTGGGAATCCCCACTTTCAGATGACGGAATTCTTGAAAAAGCGTCTTGGCAAGCACGAGTACAAATCTCCCCGTAAGGATGGCATCCAGGAGTTCGTCATCGATGAAGCCCTGATTGAGGAGTTTGCCGAGTTGGAGGCCATACAGTTCAACAGTTGCAATCCCGACTACAAGGACCGCATCTGGGGCTTGTTTGGCGAAGGCGACACACTAGCCCACTTTGAGCCGCTCTTTTTGGAGCATTATAACAGGTCGTTCCATTTTCCCGGCAATCACACACCGACCGCCGATGAAGTCCGCGACTGGTATGTTCCCTTGGCCAAACAAATGCTGATGGAATACCCTTTGTCGGAAAAGTAAATATGGGCACGAAAAATGTTTTATTTTGTATTTTTGATCACTGAAAATATAAGTTCTCATGCTGTCATCCATCAAGCAATCTTCAAATAAAATCTGCTATATGATCTTGCCCGAAGGAATCAAGAAGGATTTGCATGAGGGATTGAAAAGATTGTCTGAAAAACACGGGGTTTCCATTGTCGTAATAGAAGAGGTCAACTGGAACGACGACTTAACACCATGGCCAGCAGAAGGTGTGTTCAAGAAAGCGAAACCATTTGGTGGGAATGCGGCAGCATTTCTCAACAAACTGACTAATGAGATAATAATACCTGAAACAGAAAGAAGTATGGGGATAGAGGATGCCGAAAGAACTCTTTTGGGCGTATCTTTATCGGGTTTGTTTGCAGTATGGTCGGCTTTTGAGTCCGACGCTTTCACCAACATCATCAGCATATCCGGGTCACTATGGTATAATGGGTTTGTTGAATGGATGAAGGAGCAATCGCCCTCACCTCGGATCAAAAAGGTTTGTCTGTTGTTGGGTGAAAAGGAGAAAAATGCCAAAGAAAAAAGGATGGCGACAGTGGAAGAGCGAACTCAAGCTGCCGCCGACATTTTAAAAGAGAAAACGCAATCCTCTGTTATATTCGAATTAGTCGAAGGGACGCATTTCTCACCGATTATGCCTCGGTTGGAACGAGCGTTTGAGGTGATTTACACGAAGGCATAATCATCTTTTTGAGCACAAAAACCATCCGAAATGGTGACTTTTGCCATTTTTTAGACTTGCTTAATCCATCCAACCGTTTTTTTCCGTATTTTTGCAGATTAATTAAAACCTTATCCGCCATGGCACTTGATAACGAAAAAATCATTGGTGAAGGCCTGACCTACGACGATGTCCTGCTGGTCCCTTCCTACAGTAATGTTCTCCCGCGTGAAACGAGCCTAAAAACCAAGTTCTCACGCCATATTGACCTCAACATCCCTGTCGTTTCCGCCGGTATGGACACTGTGACGGAAAGCCGCATGGCCATCGCCATTGCCCAAGAAGGCGGCATCGGCGTGCTGCACAAGAACATGACCATCGGCAAGCAAGCTGCCGAGGTGCGTAAAGTGAAACGTGCCGAAAATGGCATGATTAGCGACCCCGTGACGATACACGTGGACGCCACAGTGCGCGATGCCCTTAACCTAATGGGCGAATACCACATCGGTGGCATCCCTGTCGTCGACAGCTGCAACGTGCTGGTTGGCATCGTCACCAACCGCGACTTGCGATTTGAGCGCGGCCTCGACCGCCCCATCGCAGAGGTGATGACCAAGGACAACCTCATCACTACGACAGAGGTTTCCTTCGAGAAAGCCTCCGACATCCTGCAAGAGCACAAGATCGAGAAGTTGCCCGTGGTTGACAAGGACAATCACCTCGTTGGCCTCATCACCTATAAAGACATCATCAAAGTGAAAGCGCGTCCCAACGCTTGCAAGGACTCACGCGGACGTCTGCGCGTAGCCGCCGCCGTGGGCATCGCCGCCAACACCCTGGAACGTGCCGCTGCCTTAGTTGATGCGGGCGTGGACGCCCTTGTCGTCGACACTGCCCATGGCCATTCGCAAGGCGTCATTGACATGGTGCGCAACCTGAAAGCCAACTATCCTGACATCGACATCGTGGCAGGCAATATCGCCACCGCCGAAGCCGCCAAGGCCTTGGCCGAAGCAGGTGCCGATGCCATCAAGGTGGGTATCGGTCCCGGCTCCATCTGCACCACACGTGTGGTGGCTGGCATCGGTGTGCCACAACTCACGGCGGTTATGGACGTGGCAAAGGCTTTGGAAGGCACAGATATCCCGATCATCGCAGACGGCGGTATACGCTACACGGGCGACATCGTGAAGGCCTTGGCCGCAGGAGCCTCCTCCATCATGGCTGGTTCGCTCTTCGCTGGTGTGGATGAGTCGCCAGGCGACACCATCATCTATGAAGGTCGTAAGTTCAAGACATACAGAGGTATGGGCTCACTCGAAGCCATGCAACAAGGCTCAAAAGACCGTTATTTCCAAGACAATGTGGAAGATGTGAAGAAACTCGTCCCCGAAGGCATCGCTGGACGCGTCCCCTACAAAGGCACACTCTCTGAGGTGGTCTATCAGATGGTTGGTGGTTTGCGCTCTGGAATGGGCTACACGGGATCACGCACCATCGATGACCTCAAGAAGGCCAAATTCATCCGCATCACCAACTCAGGCATACTCGAAAGCCATCCGCACGACGTGACTATCACCCAGGAAGCCCCGAACTATAGTAAGAGAAGCTAATGAAAGCATCCATTTCTTTCCCTGAACTGCAAAACATTATTGCAGCCAAAGCCAACCAACAGATTTCTTTTGCATTTGTCGACGAAAAGACTGTTCGCGTGAGCTATCCGCTCAATTTGGGCTTCATCAAGAAGGATATTTCAGCCAACTTGATTATCAAGGAACTGATAGGCAGCGATTTGTTGGTACAAGTATCCGCTGGAATGGGCACCGACACCATGGTCACTACACTTCTCAGCCTATTGAAAAACAAAATTCCTGACGGATTGATTGAAAAACGCCCTGAAAGTCAGCTTTTGATTCATTTGGGACAGATTGAAAACATGAGAGCCGTGTTCGACAATATCGCCATCAGAGACCTATATGTCCTCACCGACGGCCTCGAAGCGGAAGGTAACCTAAAATAATAATTGCATGCAACCTTCGTTATTGAATATAAATAGAAACTAGAAATATCTGAAATGAAACAGTTCAACTTTTTGAAAATGTTTGTATTGGCAGCATTTGTCATGCCTGCCTTTTTTGCCAATGCCCAGTCGAAACTCGACAAACAGGTGTTGATGACCATTGGCAACCAAGACATCACCGTGAAAGAGTTCTCCGACGTGTATTACAAGAACAACCTCAAAAGCGATGTCATCGAAAAAAAATCCGTTGACGAATATCTCGACCTTTTCACCACCTTCCGCATGAAGGTGATGGAGGCTGAACGTCTGCAATTGGACACCAGCGCGAAATTCCAGAAAGAACTGGCTGGCTACCGCAAGCAGTTGGCCAAGCCCTTTATGAGTAGTGACGACATCACAGAAGAACTACTCGAAGAGGCTTACCAGCGCAAGCAAAAAGACATCCGCGCTTCGCACATCCTCATCCGCTGCGACAAAAACGCCTTGCCCTCCGACACACTAAAGGCTTATAACAAAGCCATGGACGTCCGCAAGAAAGCCTTAGCCAAAGGTGCTGATTTTGCTGCGTTGGCAGACCAATATTCCGAAGACCCTTCGGCCAAAGGCATGAAAGCCACTGACCAAAACCCCGCACGTCCCGGCAACCATGGCGACCTCGGCTATTTTACCGTCTTCGACATGGTCTATCCTTTTGAAACGGGTGCCTACAACACCAAGGAAGGAGAAATTTCAATGCCCATCCGTAGTGACTTCGGCTACCACATCATTAAAGTGAAAAGTGTGACCGATGCCATGGGGTCTATCCAAGCCGCGCACATCTTCTTGCAACTGCCTTACGATGCACCTGAAGAAGAGGTAGCCGCCATGAAGCAAAAAGCCGACAACATCTACAATGAGCTGATGAAAAAAGACGGTAAGAATTGGGCCGACATGGTGAGCCAATACACCGACGACAAGGGCACAATATCCCGTGACGGCGCATTGAGCAGCTTCACCGTCAGTCGTATCGTTCCCGAGTTTATTGAGGTCTGCAAATCACTGGAAATAGGACAGATAGCAAAACCTGTCCGCACAAACTATGGGTTCCATATCATCAAATTGTTAGGCCATTCAGGCGTTGACACGTTTGAAAAGGAAAAGCAAGCCCTCACCGAACGCATCGAAAAGGATATGCGTTCCAAAAAGTCGGAAGAACTGGTGCTAAAGCAGGTGAAGAACGAATACAAGTTCAAGCAGAACGACAAAAACCTCGAAACCTTCATGGCCACTATTGACAGCAGTATCCTGCGCAAAGAATACGAACCCACTGAAAAAGTGGACATGAACGCCACCCTGTTCAGTTTAGAAAACAACCCAACCAAAGTAAGTGACTTTGTCAACTACATCAAGGAAAACATGAAGATGCAAAAGTTCACCTCACCTGCCACCTACGCCTATCAGTTGTATGAGAGCTTCTCCAATGGTGTGGTGATGGACTATGCCGATGCCCATCTTGAAGAGAAATATCCCGAGTTCAAAGCCCTGGTTCAGGAATACAGGGATGGTATCCTGCTTTTCGATCTGATGGACCAGGAAGTGTGGAGCAAAGCTGTGAAAGACACACTTGGCCTGGAGGAATTCCATCAGCGCAACGCCTCCAAATATATGTGGGGCGACCGCGCCTACGCCACCATCATCACGATAACCCGTCCCGAGTCGCTGTCCAAGGTAAAGGCTCTCTTAGACAGTGGCATCGAACTTGACAGCTTGAGAAGCATCGTGCATCATGACTCCATCCCTGCTGTCTTTGTGCGCAAAGGCTATTATCAAAAAGGTGACAACAACTTCGTTGACCAAACCGAATGGAAGGTGGGCGTGAGAAACGAGATTCCTTCCACCGTCGACCAGTCGACCACCATTGTCTGCATCAGAGAATTGCGCAAGCCGGAGCAAAAGACCCTCAAAGAAGCCCGCGGACTCGTCACCTCCGACTATCAGGTGGAGCTTGAACAAAAGTGGGTGCAATCCCTGAAAGAGCGTTATCCTGTAACCATCAACGAGAAAGTTTTGGATAAAGTCAGGAAACTGTATCAATGAAGAAGTTAGGCGTTCTTTTCGGTATCGCTTTTCTCGCGCTGTTGGCTGGTTGTGACTACTTCCAAAAAAGTTCCAAGGAAGTGGTGGTGGCTGAATGCTACGGCAAGTATCTCTATGAGTCAGACCTCAAGGGCATTGTGCCCGAAGGAGCAAGTGTCATGGACAGCATCCAACATGTCAGCACTTTTATCGACTCATGGATCAAGAGGCAAGTGGTTATCCACCAGGCTGAGAACAACCTCAACAAAGAGGCGCTCAACCTTGACAAGCAGATGGAAGAATACCGAAATTCATTGGTCATTTACGCCTATGAGAGCCAACTTATCAACCAGAAATTGGATACTATCGTCAGCGAAGACGAAATCGCTGAATACTATGAACAGAACAAGGAAGACTTTCAGCTACGCAACACGATGGTACGCGTGGTTTACGTCATTCTTGACGAAGACAGCGATGAGTGGGGCACATTCAAGAAGCTGCTGAGCGACCCTGACACTTTGATGTTGCAAAACATCGACATCCAAGCCTCCTATTATGCCGTAAAGAGTTTCGTTGACGTGGACCAATGGATACGATTAGACGAGTTGACCAACATCATCCCAATCGAGATCTTCAACGCAGAAAGTTTCCTAAAAAAGAACAGTTTCGTCTGGTTCGATATGGACGAATACACCTACATGGTGCGATTTGTGGATTACCTGCTTGAAGAAAGTATTTCACCCTTAGAGATGGTGCATGACAACATCAAAAGCGTCATCCTGGCCCAACGCAAACAGGCCTTGCTTGAAAAAATGCGGTCGGCCATCTATGAGAAAGCTAAACGAGGCCACGCATTTGAAGTTTATGTAGGCTCTCCAACTCCATATAATGCTGATTAATAATAATTTATAGACAATGAAAAGAAACTGGATTATCATAACTTTCATGCTTTTGATGTTGCCGATGATGGCACAAAACCGTCAGTCACAGGTGGTTGACAAGGTGGTGGCCGTGGTCGGAAAAAACATCATCCTGCAATCCGACATCGAGAATCAATACATCCAATACCGATTGCAAGGCATGGCTGAAGGCACTGGAAAAGAAGTACGCGCCCGCATTTTGGAAGAGTTGCTCCTGCAAAAGCTCATGCTTAACCAGGCTGAGATGGATAGTATAACCGTCACCGATGAACAGGTTGATGCTCAAGTGGACCAACGTATTCGCTATTTCGTCAGCAGACTCGGTTCGCAGGAAAAAATGGAAGAACAGTTTGGCAAGAGCATGTCGGAGATTAAGGAAGAGGTACGTCAAGCTGTGAAAGACCAGATGTTGCAAGAACAAGTACAAGCCAAAATCATGGAAAACGTGGTGGTGACACCGCAAGAGGTGAAGGACTTCTTCTATAAAATCCCGAAAGACAGCCTGCCGACCATCAGCCCGAGCTACGAAATCGTGCAGATTGTGAAACGTCCGCCCGTCAGTATTGACGAGAAGCTGCAAGTGAAAGACCGTCTTTATCAAATCCGCCGCCGCATTCTCGATGGTGAGAGCAGCTTCGCCACCATGGCTGTGCTCTACTCTGAAGACCCAGGTTCGGCCCGACAAGGCGGCGAACTCGGTTTTGCCGGTAAGGGTGTGTATGCCACTGAATTCGAGAATGTCGCCTTCAACTTGCATGACGGCGAGATTTCCGATGTGGTGGAAACCCAATTTGGCTTCCATATCATCCAACTCATCGAACGTCGTGGCGAGACCATCAACTGCCGTCATATCTTGCTTACTGCCAAAGTACCCGTCGAGGCCTTGGAAAGAGCCCAACTCCAACTCGATTCAGTCGCCCAACTCATCCGCAATGGCGACATGACCTTCGAGGAAGCTTGCAAGAAATACAGCGACGACGACTCTCGGAGCAACGGTGGCTACCTCAGCAGTGCCGCCACGGGAGGCAATTGGCTCAGTCTGCAAGACTTACAAGAGCTAGAACAAAGCTATCCCGAGTACAAAAACCTGGCATTCGTCATCAGCCGCCTCGAAGTTGGACAAATTAGCGACCCAGTACCGATGACCACCAACGAGAACAACGACGCTTTCCGCCTCGTCAAGGTCAACCGAAAGACCGAAGCCCATCAAGCTAATCTCAAAGACGACTACAGCCTTATCCAAAACTGGGCTTTAGGTCAGAAACGCCAGCAAGCCATCGGTAAATGGGTGGCCAACAAAGCTGTCAAGGCATATATACGCCTTGATGATGTTTACAAAGATTATGATTTTTATTACGATTGGAATTTTCAATGACAAACTACGCTTCAGATGTTGACGGTGCCAAGGCACTGGTCAAAAAATATGAGACCCTCCGCAAGGAAATCTGTAAAGTCATCGTCGGACAGCATGACATCATCCACAACACCATCCTGTCCATTTTCTGCCAAGGCCATGTGCTGCTCGTTGGCGTGCCTGGCTTGGCCAAAACCCTACTTGTAAACACCATCGGCAAGGCCTTGGGCTTGAGCTTCAGCCGTATCCAGTTCACCCCTGACCTGATGCCCTCCGACATCGTGGGTACCGAAATATTGGATGAATCACGACAATTCAAGTTCATCAAGGGTCCCGTCTTCGCCAACATTGTCTTGGCAGATGAAATCAACCGTACGCCGCCCAAGACGCAAGCCGCCTTGCTTGAAGCCATGCAGGAAAAGAGCATCACCGTGTCAGGCAAAACCTACAAGCTGCAAGAGCCGTTCTTTGTTTTAGCTACCCAAAACCCCATTGAACAGGAAGGCACCTATCCCCTACCCGAGGCCCAGCTGGACCGTTTTATGTTAAATCTGATGCTCGACTATCCTTCCTACGATGAGGAAATTGACATCGTGAAGAGCACCACCATTGGCAACGTGACCGAGGTGAATGCCGTGTTGTCACCTGAAGAGATCCTGTATTTCCAGCAGTTAGTACGCCGTGTACCTGTGCCTGACAATGTCTATGAATATGCAGTGAATCTGGTTGCCAAGACCCGTCCCCACACGGAGAAAGCCCACGAATGGGCCAACCGTTACCTCAGTTGGGGGGCTGGTCCGCGTGCCTCGCAGTACCTCATCATCGGTGCCAAGGCCAATGCCCTGCTGACAGGCAAATACTCGCCCGACATTGAGGATGTGCAACGTGTGGCTGTGCCGATTTTACGGCATCGCATCATCAGGAACTATACTGCTGAGGCTGAAGGCATCAGCATTGAAAACATCATTGATACATTGAAATAAACGATTGCCTAAAAAACCGACCGTCTATAGATTCCCGTGGGAATGACATAGACGGTCGGTTTTTTAGTATCATTCCTCGTCCACCAAAAACACAGCCACCTGGCGTATGCCGCTGGCACCAATGACTAAGGTCTGCTCAATGTCGGTGCTGCGGCTTGGACCCGTGATGATGGTCATCTGCGAGGGCTTGTTTTTGGCGTATTTCCGCTTCACGGTTTGGAAAGCTGTTCGCATTCCAGGGACAATCTGCTCAGTGGTGGCATACACCAACAAAATATCAGGCAAGGCATAAGCCTCGCGGGTCTGGGTCAAAGCGTCGGAGAGGACGATGCTGCCTGTCTGGGCCACCAAACACTCACAGCCCGTCAGGCTGACGAGTTTTTGCTTAGGCTCACGCTCCTTGCTCTCGGTATAAGGCATGCCGTATTTGTCCAGTAACCGTTGCATCTCGGGGCTGGTACACCACAGCGGCTCCCAACCGTTTTCGGGTGCCAGTTGCTTGATGCACTCCACAAACTCAGCTTCGCTCTCAAGATAGATGAAAATGCCGCCATGTTCCTTGAAGTTCTGCACGAAGGTGATGGCCGTTCCGTCTTCCTCCTTGATGGGCACCCAAGTCTCTGTTCGTTTGTCAATATCCTTAAACAAAGCTTCTTGCCGCTCAATAAGAGCATTGCGCACCTTGGCAAGCATCTGCTCCTTGAAGGTAGCGTCCTTGTTTTCTCCTTTGTTGTCCCAAGCCATGGCGTTTATGCGTTTTCAGGTTGTTTTTCTGCAGCTTTCAAGGCAGCGTCTTTTAGTTTCTCATCCTCAGAGTTGTTCCAAGGACGCTTGCCAAAGATGTGCTCAAGGTCCTCGCCAAAGATGACCTCCTCATCAATAAGCTTATTGGCCAATTGCGACAATCCTTCGCGATGTTCGGTAAGAATAGTGACGGCCTCCTGATAGGCTTTTTCGATGATCTTACTCACCTGTTGGTCGATAGTCTCAGCTGTCTTCTCGCTGTAGGGCTTCGTCAGGCTGTAGTCTTGCTGGCCTGTCGAGTCATAGTAGCTCAAATTACCGATTTCCTCGTCCAAGCCGTAATAAGTCACCATAGCAAAGGCTTGTTTGGTCACCTTTTCGAGGTCTGACAAGGCTCCAGTGGAAATCTGGCCGAAGACCACCTGTTCGGCAGCACGACCGCCCAAAGTGGCTATCATCTCATGATACATCTGCTCCTTGGTGGTGATTTGGCGTTCTTCTGGCAGATACCAAGCTGCGCCCAACGAATTGCCACGCGGCACGATGGTCACCTTGACCAACGGATGGGCATATTGCAGCAGCCAGCTCGTTGTGGCATGACCTGCTTCATGGAAGGCAATGACCTTTTTCTCTTCGGGAGTGATGATTTTATTCTTCTTCTCAAGACCTCCAATGATGCGGTCGACGGCATCAAGGAAGTCCTGTTTGTCGATTTCTTCTTTGCCTTTGCGGGCTGCCATCAATGCGGCTTCGTTGCACACATTGGCGATGTCGGCGCCAGAGAAGCCTGGTGTCTGCTTGGCCAAGAAGTCCTTGTCGACATCGTTGCCGAGCTTCAAGCCACGCATGTGCACCTCGAAGATTTCCTTACGACCAACAATGTCGGGCAACTCCACATAAATCTGACGGTCGAAACGGCCGGCACGCAAAAGAGCTTTATCCAAGATGTCGGCACGGTTGGTGGCTGCCAACACGATGACGCCCGAATTGGTGCCGAAGCCGTCCATTTCGGTGAGCAACTGGTTCAATGTGCTTTCGCGTTCGTCGTTGCCGCCTGTGAGGGCACTCTTGCCACGGGCACGACCAATGGCATCAATCTCATCGATGAAGATGATGCATGGTGCCTTCGACTTGGCGTTATTGAACAGATCACGGACACGCGAGGCACCCACACCGACAAACATCTCCACGAAGTCGGAACCCGAGAGGCTGAAGAAAGGCACATTGGCCTCGCCTGCCACCGACTTGGCCAGCAGGGTCTTACCCGTTCCAGGAGGGCCTACCAGCAGCACACCCTTCGGAATCTTGCCGCCCAATTTCGTATATTTCTCTGGATTCTTCAGGAAGTCGACAACTTCCATAATCTCCACTTTGGCTTCTTCCAAGCCTGCCACGTCCTTGAAGGTCACATTGACACTGGTGTTTTTGTCATAAAGCTGCGCCCTCGACTTGCCAATGTTGAAAATCGAGCCAGCACCGCCTCCACCGCCAATTCCGCGTCCCATGCTACGCATGATGACCACCCAAATCACAATCAGGATGATGAAGGGTAGCCAGCCAATCAAGAAATCGGAGACCCAACTTTTGCGTTCCACATTACTGATATATACCGGGTCTTTAATCTCCTTTTCCTTCTGCACATTCTCCACCATCTCTTCGAAACGGCCAAGGTCGCCGATGCGATAGGTATAGCTTGGCGTTGAGGTAGTCCCCTTATCCGTAGCTGTCACCTCGGGAAAATACTCCGATAGACCTTTTTGGTTCAAGTAAATCTCGGCATCCTTGCCATTGACCAAATCAATCCTCTGTACTTGCTGCTTTTCCAGTAACTCGATAAGTTTTCCCTGATCGATATCTTCCTGCGGCGTGCTTGTATCCCTCCCAAAGAAATTCACACCAATGAGGACAATTGCCAAAATGGCATAAATCCACATCAGGTTGAACCGTCTCTTGCCATTAGGTTTTTGATTCGGTTGGTTGGGCTGAACAGGCTGGTTCGGATTGTTACCAGCCCCTTTAGTCTCTTTGTTCTCCATTTGTAAAAACTTGATTTTGAAACGATTAATCCTCGTTCGCCTTCACAATTCTCTCGGCATCGGCCCAAAGCTCTTCAAGTTTATAATAGCCTCGTGCCGATTCCAGGAACACATGAACGACGACATCTACGAAGTCAATCAAAATCCATTCCGTATTGTCGCGGCCCTCCACATGGTAGGGTTTGCTATGCGTTTTTTCAAAGACTAGTTCCTCCACCTTGTCGGCGATGGCATCGACCTGCGTCTTGGAAGGTGCATGGCAGATGACGAAATAGTCCGTCACGGCGGTGGTGATTTCCCTTAGGTCGAGGGTGACGATGTCCTTGCCTTTCACGGCTTCCATGGCCTCTATCGTTGCGGCCACAATCTCTTCAACATTATCGTTTTGATGTCTTACTCTCATAATTGAATAAAAATAGCCTGCAAATTTAAGCATTTTTGCGCAATCCATCGGCATTTGCGAAAAATTACCTATTTTTGAGCCTCAAAACAAGCCTCCATGAACGAAATAGACTTCTCCCCTATCACCACCTTCATTTTCGATTTCGATGGCGTGATGACCGATGGTACCGTCTTCTGCGACTTTGAAGGTCATCCCCTGCGCACCACCAATGTGAAAGACGGCTATGCGTTGCAACTGGCCTCCAAATTGGGCTATCATGTGGCCGTCATTTCGGGTGCTGTATGTCCTTCGACCATCGTGCGCATGAACAGCCTTGGTGTGACCGATGTATTCACGGGCATCCCCGACAAGGTGCTGAAACTCAACGAGTACATGAAGGAAAACAATCTGAAGTCCGAGGAAATCATCTTCATGGGGGATGACATCCCCGACATGCGCGTGATGCAGTGCGTGGGTTTGCCCGCCTGCCCCGCCGACGCCGTGCCCGAAGTGAAAGCCATCAGCAAGTTTGTCAGCGAATGCCCTGGCGGCAAAGGTGCTGTTCGTGATGTGATCGAGCGTGTGCTCAAAGTACAGGGCAAATGGATGACGGCGGAGGCTTATGCGTGGTAAATGCATGGTCCCTGAGCCTGTCGAAGGGCCGGTTTATTGCACCACTATCTTTCTATTCAACTCCACCCCGTCCTCATCAACGCAACGGAGGCGGTAGGTGCCTTTTTCCACATCGATGGGCATCTGATGGTTGAGGCGGGTGGCACCGAGGAACTCATCGTTGAGGTTCCAATAGATGGTCTTCTGTGGATTGCGGTGCGCAATCTCAAAGATGACCTGCTGGCGGTCGCCACGGATACCAATGGGGATGCTCACCTTGGCATCGCTCTTGGGGTAAACGAAAGCCATCACCTCATCGGGATGGGCTGTGCCACAGCCTGGATAAAAGGCGGGCAAAGGCCTGAACAAAGGCGAATGCTTCTTGTAGAACCACTCCATCACGGGCGGCAACACATAATACACCTCATAATTCTTCTGGTCAACGGGATAGCAATCAGGGCGCACCTGATATTGCCGCGACTCGTCCAAAAACACCTTTTTATGATAGGGACACACGCCTGTCTGGTTCTCCACATTGGGCACACGGATCTTCTTCGTCGAAAGGCAGTACTCCGACTTAGGATAACCCGACTCAGCGCAGACCTCTATTTCGAGGCTCTCAGCAGTGTTGGCGGGATAGCGGTAGCTATCATTCAGCTTGCCGACCACGTCAAACAATATGGGCGCTGCCACACCAACACCTGTCAGTCCTGGGCGACCTTCACCGTCGGAGTTACCCACCCAAACACCCACCACATAACGGTCGGTAAGTCCCACTGCCCATGCGTCCTTGAAGCCGAAGCTGGTGCCTGTCTTCCAAGCCACCTGTTTCGATGAGGCAAAACCACCCCACCCGATTTGGCTCGTGGGACGCGTCAAACCTTGCATCACATGTAAAGTCTCGGCGATGGCCTCAGCTGAGAATGGAGATTCCTTCTCATCAATCTTTGCATCATAGCTTTCATTCACATGAACAGCCAGCTTGCGACCCATCTTGGCGTAAGCATTGGTGATGTCGTAAAGCGAGGCCTCGCCACCACCTACGATGAGTGAAAGGCCGTAATGCTCCGCATCGAATACAATGCCTTTCAGCGGTAGCTGCTTCAACAGAGCATGAAACCGCTGCTGACCGTACTCACGCAACAGATGAACGAAAGGCGCGTTCAGCGAGTTTTGCAAAGCCTTGTCGGCGGGCACTGCTCCCCAATACTCACCGCTGTAGTTCTTCGGCGTAAAGCCTGAAAGGCTCATCGGAATGTCAGGCAGGACCATCTCGGGCAACAATGTACCTTCATCCAACATGGCGGCAAAAAGGAAAGGTTTCAAGATGCTGCCCGTTGAGCGTTGCGCCTTCACCATGTCGACCATGGCTGCATCTGAGGCATCGCTGTTATTACCCGCATACGCTATAATTTCATCATTCAGATAATCAACGACATATACTGCTGCATTGTCTATATTGTTCATCACATTGGACTCATGGTGACGGTGCATGAGGTCTAAAACCGAACGCTGCAAGTTGTAGTCAAGGGTGGATGAGATTTGCTGTCCATGATGTTGTTTGTCTTGGTCGCTGAGGTAATGATAGGCCAGCATGGGCATGTCGAAAGGCTTGTCGGGAATGCTCTCCATCATGGCCAACTCGGCGTCTTCCTCCGAGAGTTTGGGAGCATGAAGCCGCCTTGGGATATAGGCTTTGGCGTCCGGCATGCGTTTCAACAACTCATCTCGTTTCTGTTCCAAACGGTCGCGGGAACGGCCTGGGTGAATCAAAGCCGGAGAATTAGGCAACACGGCAAGAGTGGCCGCCTCGCCCCATGAGAGTTCATCGGGCGTGGTATGGAAATAACGCCATGCTGCCGCGTCGATGCCCACCACATTGCCCCCAAAGGGTGCGTTGGCAGCATACATGTTAAGGATAGACCTCTTAGAGTAGTGCAGCTCCAAGCGCATGGCCAAGATGACCTCCCAGAACTTCTCTGCGTATGTGCGTGGTGGGTTGTCGCGCGACATGCGCACCACCTGCATGGAGATGGTGCTGCCTCCACGCACCACTTCGCCTGCCTTCATGTTATCAATAAACGATTTCACGAAAGCCACAGGGTTGAAACCCGGATGGAAGAAAAACCATCGGTCTTCGTATTCCAAAAGGCAAGCCACATATTTCGGAGAATAGTTGTTGGTGGCAGGAAAGCGCCACTGTCCGTCGTCAGCAATCTTCGCGCCGAGCAGCTCGCCGTTCTTCGCCGTCAATACCGTCGAATAGGGCTTGTCGAAACGCGGCACGGGGATGCACAAAAAAGCAACGAAAAGACCCACAAAGGTCAGCAGGATGATTCTTAGTATCCTATTTTTCTTGGACTTTTGCATATACAGCTATTCCAGTGCAAAAATACAGCTTATTTGGAAAACAGGAATGAATTATGGGCATTTCTAATCATCAAGAAATACACTTTGGAAGGCATAGATTCCATCCCCGCACTATCCATAGCTAGGAATGACATGCCTTCCAAACCAAATACATTGATTTCGTCATCGACTTTGCCGAACGGCTCAACCATGACATTGTCATTGAGCGTTTTGCCGGAGAGGTGCCACCCCGCTATCTCATTTCTGAGCCTTGGATGAAGCTGCGCTATGATGAGGTGCTATCGCGCATAGAAAAAAGGATGGAAGAACGGAACACTTGGCAAGGAAAAAGATTTCTTGCCACAACCGCATAGCTAACAAAAAAAGTTGTATTTTTGAGGCATTCAAAACCTCATTATCATGAAAAAACTTTCTATCTTTTCAAAAATGGGAAAGGCCATTGTGGTCTTCGCTTCAGCTTTAGTATTCAGCGCCTTCATGAGTGGCGGAGACAATAACGCACAGCGTTTCAAGGACGCTGCCATGAACCTCGACAAAACACATCACACCTTAGTTAATGAGTACGACTATTGGCCAGAATGTGGCATCCGTGTCACGGGAAGCCATTTGGCCTCGCTTATTTCCTTGAACGAACTTCAACAGATGCTTCCCTGCCCGCTTTATGTTTCGGGGCCGCATCATGACGGCCAATGGGACCTCAATAACGAGGCAACATTCGGGCACTACAACCCAGAGGCCATTGAATACCTTGCTGGTATCGCACAAAAAGTGGTCTCCGACAAAAAGTTTGTAAAGATGAGCAAGCCTCTCATCGATAACTACTTATACCGTCAGATGCATATTATGATGGTGATCCATGACGCACTTTATGATGATACCTATAGCCAAAAAGAACGCGAAAGGATTTTCAACACATCGGTCGAAACAAAGGGCTGGGAATTTGATGATTATGATGCCGGTTTTTATTTGAATCGCTTGAGGCTCGATGACAACAGCTATGTCTTTTCCAACATCAGTTATCGTTTTCTCCATTTTTGGGCTCGCCGTTGGGCTGATGGTACCATTGATCCTTTCTACCAAGGACTTAGCACCATTTTCAAGGCATACTACCCTGAATATGAATATTCGACAGAAAGGTATTTGATACCTGATGATGAATGGTTCGAGGAAGGAGGATATGAAGAAGATGTCTATGTTGTCATCGATGGCTCTGAACTCCGTTTGAGGTTGGGACCTTCAACGAGCGCCGACACCTTCAAATGGGGCGACGGCAGCAACCGCCACCCGAAAGTGGGCGAAAGGTTTTTATACCTCGGCGAAGAAGGCGATTTCTATCAGATTGACTTCCACGGCCATGCGCTCTGGGTGTCGAAGAAATATACGCATTTGGAGTGATTTCGGTCGCACAAAGCATTATGATGACGGTGTGCCTCTCAGGTGCACCGTTATTTTGTCAAAATATTGCTCAAGTGTTACTATTTAGCTATTTTTTGCGCCTAATAATTTAATTTGGACTATGAAAAGGCTTTTCTTTACTCTAATCGTGATTTTTCTCGGCCTCGCCAGCTTTGCCGCCCTGCCTGTCATCGACCCCGAACTTGAAGTGGAGATGCAACGCATCGACAATGTGGAGAAAACAAAGGTTGTCATCCTCCTTTCGGAGCAATCTGATGCGATAGCCTTACTTCGTGAGTCAGAATTTTTCTGCTCCAAACAGGAAAAGCGACAATTTGTCATCGAGACCTTGAAACGGCAGGCAGAAACCTCTCAATATGAGCTGATTGGACTTTTGAACGAGATGGAGCGCAACGGCATGGTGGACGAGATTCAACAGTTTTGGCTTGTGAATTGCGTCAGTTGCAAGGCCAGCAAAGCAGCCATCAACGACTTGGCGCAGCATCGCGACATCATGACCATTTACCACTGCCAAGAAACCCAATGGATTTTTGAAAACGAGGCCACGCCTGTCCCGAGAAGCAATGGACGCGAAATCACGGAAAACCTGCTGCAAGTCAATGCTCCGCAGGCGTGGGAACAAGGCTACATGGGCGCAGGTGTTTTGATTGCTGTCATTGACACGGGTATCCGCCTTGACCATGCCGACTTGGCCGGTCGACTTTGGGACGGCGGCGCGGAATATCCCCATCACGGCTACGACTTCTACTACCACGACAACGACCCTTCCGATGATTGGGGACACGGCACTCATGTAGCCGGAACCATTTGTGGCACAGGAGCCTCCGGTTCACAGACAGGCATCGCTCCAGAGGCCACCATCATGGCTTTGAAAACCTTCAACAGCGATGGCGTTGGCGAGGAAACCCATTGGGTGGCCGCCATGCAGTTCGCTTTGGAGCATGGTGCCGACGTGATGAACATGTCGTTAGGTCGACCCCAACCTAACGCTGCACAGAAGCTGATGACGCGCCAGGCCTGCGACAACACTTTGGCGGCTGGCGTGGTGGTGGCAGCCTGCGCAGGCAACATCCGACAAATGCAGTTCATGGTACCCGTACCGAACAACATCTATACTCCAGGCGACTGTCCGCCGCCGCATCTGCACGAAGACCAGTTGGTTAATGCAGGTGGAACAAGTTGCGTGATTTGTGTTGGTGCGGTGAATTACGACAACGCCATTGCCTCGTTCTCGTCCGAAGGTCCTTCACAATGGACTGACGTAACTGCATACAACGACTATCCCTATATAGCGGGCAGCACGACCGAGATTGGCCTCATCCGCCCTGACATTTGTGCTCCTGGTGTACAGATCAAATCATTAGATTTCAACACTACCGACGGCTACACCTTGATGGACGGCACTTCGATGGCCACGCCATTGGTGGCTGGTACCATCGCCTTGATACTCTCCAAAAACCACGAACTCATGCCCGCGCAAATTGACGAGATTCTTGAGCGCACCGCTGTAAAACTCACTGAGCACAAGAGCAACGACTTCGGCTCAGGCCTTTTGGATGCTTTGGCTGCCGTGAATGCCGTGGACTATGATGCCGTAAACGAGCAAAGCATTGAGACCACAATCTTCCCAAACCCATCAAATGAGAGTTTCACCATCGTTTGCGAAGGCTTGAAACAGGTTTCGGTTTATTCTGTTGATGGTCGTTTGGCGAAGGCTTTTGAAGTCAATGGAAAGGAGTGCAGCTTAGATAATTTAGAAAGAGGCGTTTATTTGGTTAGGATGGAGTCAGAGAAAGGGATTGTGAACAGGAAAGTGGTGAAGATGTGATAGTTTTTCGTAATTTTGCGGAAAATATCATCTAATGCTTTCATTATCCATCAACAAAACATTAGAAGATCAGATTTCAAATTTTTGGCAATTTATTTGGTTATTGCCAATAATTTGTATCTTTACATTCGAAAGCTATGGACAATAATATGGAACAAAATATAGGAAACACTGGCGATATCATCATCTACCAGACCGAAGACGGTTTGACGAAGATCAATGTGAAATTGAACAATGAAACTGTATGGCTAAATCAGCAACAGTTGGTCATGCTTTACCAATCAAGCAAATCAAATATCAGCGAACATATTAAGCATATTTTTGCAGAAGGGGAATTGGATGAAAAATCAGTTGTTCGGAAATTCCGAACGACTGCCGACGATGGCAAAAACTACGAGGTCACCTATTATAATCTCGACATGATTATTTCGCTTGAACATAAGCCCATGTACATGAGCGACTATATCCATCAGTTAGATTCGGTGCTCTCTTCAGGCAACCGTCCCTTGCTTGAAGGTGCGGGCTCTGTAAGCCATGCCCAAGCCTTGGAGAAGGCCACCGCTGAATACCGCAAATACCAAAGCAACACCCTCTCGCCCGTGGAAGAGGCCTATTTGGAGACCGTGAAGGAGACTGCCAAGTTGGTGAAGAAGAACGCTAAAAGCAAGAAGCAATGAACGAACTACACGTAACAAATTATGATGCAAGAAGCAATTAAAACATATATCGCGGAACTGAACAAGCTATACGCCACAGGCGTTGCCCGCGAACACGCCTATCGCGTGCCACTCCAGAATCTGATGACCGCGTTGCTGCCGAAGGGCTATACCATCGTCAACGAGCCGGCAAGGATTGCTTGCGGAGCACCCGACTACATCATCCTACACGGCGACGTGCCGATGGCCTTCCTAGAGGCCAAAGACCTCGATGACCGTGACCTCGACGGCAACCGTGAACATCGCGAACAGTTTGAACGTTATAAGAACTCGCTCAACAGCATCGTCTTCACTGACTATCTCGACTTCCACCTCTATATCGGTGGAGAGTTTCAAGATGCCGTACGCCTAGCCGAGATTCGTGGCAACAAGATTGTGGCGAACGAAGCCAACGAGGAACACTTCCTCCAGATGGTTTCACGACTGGTTAACTCGAAACCGCAGAAAATCACCTCTCCCGTGAAGCTGGCCAAAGTGATGGCAAGCAAAGCGCGGATGTTGGCGCAAGTGATTGAGAAAGCCTTGGACAACGACCCCGATGGCACCACCGAGTTGGCACAGCAGATGAAGGTGTTCAAAGAACTTCTCATCCACGACCTCAACAACAAGACGTTTGCCGACATCTACGCCCAAACCATCGCTTATGGTTTGTTCTCAGCAAGGCTGAACGACCCATCTCCTGAAGATTTTTCGCGCATGGAAGCCAACACGCTCATCCCAAAGAGCAACCCCTTCTTGCGGAAGATTTTCAACGACATTGCGGGCTTCAACATCGACAGCCGCATTGAGTGGATCGTTGACGACCTTGTGGAGGCCTTCCGTGTGACCGATATGGACACGGTAATGAAAGACTTCGGCGAGGCCACCAAGCGCAACGACCCCATGATGCACTTCTACGAGGACTTCCTTGGCCAGTACGACCCGCAAACCAAGGCCCAGCGTGGCGTTTACTACACTCCGCAACCTGTGGTTGATTTCATCGTGCGCGCCGTGGACGACATTCTGAAACGTGACTTCAACCTGCCGATGGGGCTTGCTGACCATTCGATGATTGACCATGAAGTTGTGAACGACCAGTATTCCGGCAAGAAGGGTGAGAGCAAAACTTTGAAAAAACGAATGCATCGGGTGCAGATTCTCGACCCGGCTACGGGCACAGGCACATTCCTTGCCTCAGTCATCCGTCAAATCCACGCCAACATGGAAGGACAATGGGGCGCTTGGGGTAGCTATGTGGAGCAGCATTTGTTACCCAGATTGAACGGCTTCGAGCTGATGATGGCCTCCTACACTATTGCCCACCTCAAACTTAACATGGTACTTCGCGAAACGGGCTTTACTCAACAAAGCGATAAGCGTCTTCGTGTTTACCTTACCAATAGCCTCGAAGAACACAACGTCGATACAGGCACTCTCTTTTCTGCCGCTATCAGCCAAGAGAGTAACGAAGCAAGCCACATCAAACGTGACTGCCCCGTAATGGTAATGATTGGCAATCCACCGTATAGTGTAAGCAGCTGCAATCGCAGCCCTTGGATTTTGAACCTTTTGGAGGATTATAAGAAAGGTTTGAATGAACGTAAAATCAACCTTGACGACGATTATATAAAGTTTATTCGTCTTGGACAAGATTACGTATCAAAGAATGGAGAAGGCATCTTGGCATACATTAGCGCAAACAGCTTTATTGATGGAATTACCCACCGTCAGATGCGTAAAAGCCTAATGCAGGCTTTTGACCGTATTTATATACTTGACCTGCATGGTAATGCCCGAAAGCAAGAAACAACTCCCGAAGGGAACAAGGATGAAAATGTATTCGACATCATGCAAGGTGTTAGCATCAACATTTTTGTAAAAAACGGCACAAACTCAAACAAGGAAGCTGAAGTGTTCCACTTTGATCTTTATGGTTTACGTGATGACAAGTATGAATTCCTTAATACCCATTGCCTTGGCAACACTCTTTGGAAACAATTACAGCCACAAGAACCTTATTATTTCTTTGTACCAAAAGATTTTTCTACACAAAAAGATTATGAATCGGGTTTCAAGTTAGATGAATTATTACCAGTGTGCAACTCTGGCATTCAGACAAAGCGGGATGATTTTGTCTATCAGTTCTCGAAAGAAAAAATTGAGAACATCATTCACTTATTGAAAACGAAAGATACAGAGGATTGTAGAAACGAACTAAGTGTTGGAGAAGATGGTGTTGCATGGAAAGTTGAATGGACAAAGCAAGATGTAATGAATAATAACGGACGTTATGCTAAGGTTCTCTATAGACCATTCGATAAAAGATGGACATATTTTACAGGAAAATCCAGCGGTTTCATGGCTCGTCCAAGAATGCCGGAATCATACCATTTATTATTTCCAAATATCGCCTTTTTAGCAGTTAGGAATACCCGACGATCACTAACAAACAATTTCTTCATCACTGACACTTTGGTGGACAAAGATGGTATATCATCATTTGACAATTGTCGGTTCTTCCCTCTATACCTATACATCCATGACGGTGCAGTCCGCGTGCCAAATCTTAATAAGGAGTTATGGGGTAAGGTAAACGCAGCGGTGGGCGAAGAAACAATGCCCGAGGATTTGTTTGATTATATCTATGCCGTACTGCACTCGCCGAGCTATCGCGCTAAATACAAAGAGTTCCTAAAAATTGACTTCCCACGCATCCCCTATCCTGAAAATGCGGAGGATTATCACCGTTTAGTAGCTATTGGTGAGCAACTGCGCAAGCTGCACCTTATGGAAGACATGCCTCCAACCAAACACGCGCAGTTCAACAATCCTGGCAGCAACGTGGTTGACAAGCCCGAATACAAAGGTGGCAGCGTGTGGATCAACAAGGAGCAGTGTTTTGAGGATGTTCCAGAAACGGCCTGGAACTTCTACATCGGCGGCTACCAACCCGCCCAAAAGTGGCTCAAAGACCGCAAAGGCCGCACACTCACCTTTGATGACATTGCGCATTACCGCAAAATCATCACTGTTTTGCTGGAAACTGAAAGATTGATGAAAGAAATCGATAAAAAGGACTATTATAATAATGCATAAAGAATAACAACATGGCTGAAAAACAACCAATCAGAATACTTCATATTTCAGACTTTCATTTGAATGGCAAATATGTAGACGATGCAAAAACACTTTTGCAGAACATGCTTGATGCAATTGAAAACGCAAATCTGCAAATAGATCTTGTCGTATTTTCTGGAGACATGATTGATAAAGGTGGAAAAGATTTTTCTGGTGGAATAACAGAAGCCTTAAACACATTTAAAACAGAGATTATCGATGAAATTTGTAGCAAATTGAAGCTGACCATTGAGAGATTCGTTTTTACACCAGGGAACCATGATGTAAATACAAAAAAAGCGAACGAACTAACCGATATAGGCATCGAGGAAACGTATATGACAGAAGAATCAAAAGTAAGTACTTTTATAAAAGATCCAGATCTTTTTCGGTCCCAATACTTTCAAAGAATTGAAGATGTAAAAGAGTTTGAAAAAGGCTGCTATGAAAGTATAATGAAGGATGATTATAACTTTGATTTATTAGCTTCAAATTTCAAGTATTTAATAAAAGATATAAAAATTGGTGTCACATCTTTAAACTCATCATGGAGATATAATGATGAAAGCAAAAGGAAGAATTTAATAGTTTTGGGGTGTGATCAAATTACAGATTCACACCCAAAAATCAAGGATTGCCAACTTAAACTTGCTGTCACTCATTACGATTATACTGAATTACCTGAGTTCGAACAGGAAACTGTGAAAAATATGATAGCTCAAAACTATGATGTGTTATTTGTGGGGCATACACATAGTTCAAGCGTCGAATTCATAAATACGTCTTCGGGAGCATCTTTTTTACACATGAAAACAGCCGGGTCTTTAATAGGCAATAAATACATTTCAAGTATTGAGTATCAAAATGCCTTTCATATATTATCATATTACCCAGACCATATTGATGTCGTATTATTTGAACAAAAAAATGGACAGTTTTTTGAGCAAAACAAATCTTTTGGAAATTTAGGAGATGGTAGTGGTATTTATCGTGAACAAATACCAACGAAAGAAAAATCAATTGAAATTGCCGTAAACAAAGAACAAGAAGACAAATTCAAACAGAACGAATTGTTTTTTGAAAAAATAGCTCCGTTCATTACGATCAAAGAACAAATATCCAAAGTTACGGATAACTTTTTTAAACAAGACTTTGTCTCTTGCGACAAGATAGATGAAATAATCTCAACGCTAATAGATAAAAACAAAAGAGATGTCCATTTTTTGGCTCTTTCTGGCATGGGTAAAACTAGAATCGTGATGGAAGCGTTTAAAAACGAAGAAAATGTGTATTATTCGCCTTCTGCTAACTGTACAGATCAATTACGAACACTTGTTGAGAAAAAGAAAGAATGTACTGTAATTGTTGATGACTGTGATAACAACCAAAGGAGAGAATTAAAGAAAGTAATTAGAACTTATGGAAATAACAACAGATTGATAACAATTAATAATGACTTATCACATGATGAAGAATTAGTTGACGGCGATGCATTACTTAAGTTTGAGTACGATCAAGCTTCAGATATCATAACAAAACTTATAGAAAAGGAAAGAACGCTAACGGTAGATGAAGTCGAAATAATAAAAGAATATGCAGGCAACATCCCATACATGGCAATATTGTTAATTGATGCCTATGTCAATAATAAGACTTTAAAAATAGACAATGGTGATTCTTTGTTAAGTGCATTACTGCGTGGGAAAAATGGCAAGAACGAAAAACAAGAAAAAGCTTTGAGGTCCATTGCACTATTTAATCCTTTAGGATATTCTGAATCGGTATCAGACGAATACAATTATGTGAAAAGCAATAGCGACATACACCATATCACAGAAAACCAAAAAAATGTAGACATCATATTCCAAGAAACAATTAAGTTATTCCTAGAAAGGCGAAAACTGATAGAATATAGGGGAAATTGCATAAGAGTTAGACCTAAACCTTTAGCAGAATGGTTGACAGATTATTGGTTAACAGAATATGGAGATAGTATTCCAAAAATATGGGATGAACTGCATAGTCGAAATGATTCCATGTCAAAAAGACTTATTGGTGCTTTCTGCGCACGAATAAAAGACATGTCTGATTATAGTCACGCGAAAGAACTTTTTGATAAAATGCATGACATTTGTAATGGTTCTTTTCATGATGAGAGGATAGCATTCTCCGACGAGGGCTCACAACTATTCCTCTCTATGGGCATGGTGAGTCCAGTTGCTGTTTCACGAAATTTGTTAGATTTACTTGAACACAAAAGTGGAGATTTAGAATGGATTAAAAACAATATTACGGACGAAACACGAAGAAATCTTGTCAGAGCATTTGAAAGCATGTGCATTTTTGTAGAATCATTCCCTTATTCGGCCAAAGCTCTTATGATTCTTGCTGCGGCAGAAAATGAAAAGTACGCAAATAATGCAACCGGGCAATTTGTACAACTATTCCATTGTTTTTTGTCTGGGACTTGGGCACCTTTGCAAACTCGCGTAAATGTTTTAGAAGAATATATCGACAAGGTTGAATTTACGTCAATAATCATTCGAGCCATTGATGCCGCATATAAAACAAGAGATTTTCATAGGTTTATTACGCCAAACAAACAATTATTGATGGGCAATCCTGACAATTATAGCCCAAAACTATCAGATATTATTGAATATTGGGAAAGATGTTCTGTTTTGCTTTTATCCATTTCCAAGCAAACAGGAAAATATGATGAGGAGATTAAAAAACTCATCACACAACATGTATCCGATTTCTATAACTGGAATTGTGGAACTATCCTTGATACGTTTTTGGCTTATTTTGGAGGCAAATGCAACTATGAATGGCCTGAAATCCGCAAAGCATTGAACTATTATATAAAACATTGGAGCAAAAACGATGAATCAAACAAACAAAAAGCATTAAAATGGTATAATCGCTTTTCTCCAAAATCATACTTAATCCGGGTAAAAGATGCAATTGACAATAGATACGTGGAAGGCAGGAAAGATTTTAATCAGTTCTATGATGACATGTATGAACTGATGAATCCTTTTGCCAAAGAGTTTGTAGAAAAGAAAATATTTCAAACTGATGAAATGTCTCTAATTCTTAAAGATTGGGAATTCCAAAGCCATTGGTTGATACAAAGAATAATAAATGTATTAGAGAATCGATACGAAATAATTAAAGATATTCTTAATTCCATCACGTCTATTGTCAAAAAAGAAGCGACCACTTTTGAAAGTCCATTTATAACACAGTTTTGTTTTGATATTATTAGAGATGAAGACGAGAAGAAAACAATAATTGTAAAAGGATTCCAAAAGGAACTCTACGACAACAACTATTGCAGATTGTCGTCCTCTATTGAGGGAATTATTGACAACCAACAACACATATTATTGGAAAATATAATCAAAAGTGTTAGGTCCGGTAAATACGACAATTATTGCATCAACAATTATCTTCATAGATATCGTTGGCAAAACATAGACAACGTGCTGTCAATCACAGATGCTTTAATAAAAGGGGGGATTGACAAAGAAGAAGTCGTTTTTCCGTATTTCACCAATTATTTATTGTTCAATGATTTGAAAGACATTGACCATTCTAAGTTAGAAAGGATAGAAGATGTCTTGTTGTCATATTCTTTCAAGGGAAAATCATATAACACAGCTCATCAGGTAGTGGAATTGATAAAGAATATTTTGAAAACGCACAACAGACCAATTTTTGCTCTAAATGTGCATAATAAAATAGTCGAGGTATTATCTTCGCGTGAAATTATCATTGATAACCCATTTGATTCCATGTATGATGTATTATTACCAAGATATCAGGGCGCCATACTAGATAAACTTTGCGATGATATTGCAGCTGAAGACAGCCGTTTGCTTTATTATTGGAAAATTCATCATAGTCTTGGTTCTGGATTTGGGTATGGAGTAGGACCTTTATTCAAATGCGACCTCGATCTTCTAAAAAAAGCTTGTTTGATACATCCCGAGACACTACCTTCTCGATTGGCTCAAATATGCCCAGTTGAGGAACCGGGAAAAGATCCAACGGAAACCTTTTTCTGGTGGCTATGTGATAATTTCGGAGTTCAAGAAAGAATGCTTTCTGAATTTGGATGTAACATAGGAACTTTTAGCTTTGTTGGAGGTCCAAACAACTCTCTTGCCGATTTTATTTCACAAAAGGAAAAGATATTGATTCCATATACAAAACATCCCAACAAGACCGTACAAGATTGGGCAAAAAAACAGATTGAATCAATCAGAAAAGAAGTAAAATTCGAAAGAGACAACGAAGAATACAGAAAAATGATACTAGATTCATAAATCAAGAATAAGCGGTGCGTCTCATGAGACGCACCGCTCTCATTTTAGCAAAGTTTAATATTTATTCGGCATTTTCCTTCGCCTTCGCCCTGAAGTTCACCAAGTCTTCTTCGATGAAGTTCTTCACATAGACGCTCTTGCCGATGACGTCTTCCTCGGCGGCGTGGACATACACATTGGCCGACTGGGTGAAGAGATGCGGGGCGTGGGTGGCGTCGTCAAGGATGAGCAGCGACATCATGATGTCGCCGGTCATGTCGTAGAGACGACGGGCCAAGAAGTCCTGAACCTCCTGGTTGTTGGCACCCTTCACATAGTTGATGCTCTGTTCGTAAAGTTCCACGAGGGTGCGCACCGTGTTCTGCAAGGGCTTCAAGTCCTCGGAGACCTCGTTTTCGAGCATTTCTTTCATGATGGTGAGGTAGGTGCCATTAGTGATGTAACGGATGGCGGCCACCACCTGTAACTGCGTCGTGCCTTCGTAAATCGAGAAGATACGGGCATCGCGGTAGAGACGCTGGCACTTGTACTCCATGATGAAGCCCGAACCGCCGTGGATGCTGATGGCATCGTAGGCGTTCTGGTTGGCGTACTCGGAGTTCATGCCCTTGGCCA
>JAEEGI010006055.1_pt1 | contig 27438 bp, 16 predicted proteins | sample 8958751 | NCBI WGS metagenome assembly JAEEGI01 (sample SAMN16246545, study PRJNA631951) | gut metagenome | biome: gut microbiome; feature: rumen; material: KS-attached | host: Bos | place: Iran: Karaj | collected 2018-10 | reverse complement strand
ACAAACCCAGCGATGACATCATCCGTGAGTTGCTATCTCTCGGCTACCTGCCTTATAGCGACACACTGAAAGATTGGATTAAACTTTCCACAGGTGCTGATGGCTACTACAGCGACTGGATTGTGACACTGACTCAGGCTACTAATTCAAACTCAGCTCCTTATGTAAAGCAGGTTACCGAAAACCCTGGAGGGTATTACGTTACAGTTCAGGAGGTTATAGAATCAGGTCGCGTGATGTGCGAAGACCTTGCTGGCGCGAGATTTGATTCAAAGACTCTCGACGACCTTGATTACAATGACGTCGTATATGATGCCGTTATTGTAGATGAATACAAAATGCCTTGCGACGCAGAAGGCAACACGATTGGAGACAAAGACGAGGTTGGTTACGATCATCGTTATTTTGCCACCGTCCGCCTAATGGCAGCTGGAGGTACTATTCCTGTGGAGATTGTTATTCCCGATGAAAACGGAAAACAGAATTTCAACGTTCACGAAGAATTAAAGGGCGGTGATAATGTGATGATCAATACGCTTTCAAAAGATGAAGGAGCATCTGTAAATGGAGCTCTGGTAAAGGATGATGCTGAGCCTAAGACGCTCATTAATCAAAAGGATGGCACAACAAAGTTCTATGGCGTGCAGTATATCAACCAAATCGGGCTTAATGTATTTTACAATCATGTATCTATAGATCTTACAGAAAAATACAAAGCTGCAACATTAATGTTCCTTGTACCCCTTGGAACAAAATGGGCTAAGGAGCGTGTAAATTTTGCTACCGGTTATCCTTATTTCCCAGATTGGGTACAAAAGCCACAGAATGTTACTTGGTATGAAAATAACATTCCTAAATATCTTTATGAGCCCGATCCAGAACTTCCAGAACTCGTAGGTCTCGACGAAGATGACTTTAATTCGACATCAGAACCAAATTATATCAGTGGTTCGGAGACTTACTCTAAATCAAAGGTTTCTGCCACAAGCTCGATGATTTACCCAAGCAATTCTGAGAAGACAATTTACAACTATACCCAGCATGAGGATCCAGGATATCTCTGTCCTGAAGTTGGTGAAGAAGCTGAAGAATATCTGACCGTAACCTTGTCTGACGCTGACAAAGCTTCTATTGCTGTAGATCAGGTTATCCGCATCTATGGTGTCAATATAGACGGTTGGAAGGTTACCACGAACATCCCTGGAACAGAATCATTTGAGTCATTTAGCGCTAATGGTAATTATATCGAAATTCCTGTTACCAGCAGCAACATTAATCAAATAAAGAGCAACATCGAAATCAGAGGTAAACACTTCACAGTAACTTACGTTACCATTGTCGGATAATTCAAATACCAAACATAAGATTTTAATCTGTGGAGGGCGTCTGCGCGAGCAGATGCCCTTCGTTTTTCTTAGAGAAAATAGCCTAGGCCCAGAAACTTTCATGCCCATAGAGTACTACTTTCATCCCAGTATTGTTCAACTTTCATGCCAAGTTTCTTCGAGTTCGCAGGAAACATTATGCTAAAGACCACCCTGCTCTTTTTTGAACAGCCTTACACCTTATTATTATATATAGAGAATCCAATTCGACAATTGGAGCACTTTTCTCGATAAATCTGCAAACTCGTGCATTTATTTGTATCTTCGCAAAAAAATCACGGAAAAAATACGCGAAAGCGTAATAGATAAGGGGAAAAACGGAGGTAAAATCGTCAAACAATCAGAATTCTTTTATCGACAAAAATATAGTTTTTTACGCCGATTAACATTTATTAATACACTAATTGTTGGTTATTACGCATATTATATCTATCTTTGCAACGCAATTCCCTAAAAAGGGATAAAGAAACGATAATATTTATAATATCTATAACTTTTAAACTTTCTAAATTTATGAAGAAGTATTTGATGACAGGAATCGCAGCCGTTGCAATGTGCGCTGCATTCACAAGTTGCTCAAAAGATCTTGGTTTCGAGCAGACAACTCAAGATCAATTAGACAAAGCTAAGTACGAATCAGTATTTGTATCTCGTTTTGGTCAGCCAGCTGCTAATCAGGATTGGGGATACAGCGAGTTTGCAAGAAAAGCTGCAACACGTACAGCAGATCCTCGCGGTAACATGTGGGCTGCCGAAGGTTGGGATGTTCCTCCTGTAATTACCGATGCACAGATAAACATCGTTCGCCAATATTTCCAGCAGAACACCCCTATTGGATATAACGATCCAGGATGGACAGACTTCTGGATTCAGCAGGTATATAAAGGTGGTACGAAAGCCAAGGGTAGTGGTGATGATAACAGTAAGACTACTGAAACTTACACCATTGGTAATGGTGATGCTGTAGTAGGTGGCGATCACATGGATCACTTGTGTTCAAAGTCTGCAAACGGAACGGAAGATCACGTCAATGACTTCAACAACGCTGACAATAATGACTGGGAAGGTCGTATGCTGATGAGAAGTTCTTCTACTTACAGCTTCGGTTATATCAACAGCAATGCTACAGCTATCCACTATGACAAGGCTGCACTCGTAAACTGGCGTGTTATTGCTCAATGGGCAGTAGATAAAGGTCTGGAAAATAGCGTTGAGAGCAGCGTTCTTAACGATGGTTGGAACCGTTCATACATGGGCTTCGACTGGGAGCAGGCTCTTCCCGATGACTGCTATAGACCTATTTATGACTATAATGCAGGTTATAACGCAAACCTGCCTGGTGGATTCCCTCTTTTAGGCTACCAGACTTTCGAGTTTGATGGTAAGACATATAGGTTCTTGAGTGCCAATTCCAATCAGTATGCTTATGATGAGAATGAGCCGAAATATCATGGTATTCAAAAATATAACGACAAACCCAGCGATGACATCATCCGTGAGTTGCTATCTCTCGGCTACCTGCCTTATAGCGACACACTGAAAGATTGGATTAAACTTTCCACAGGTGCTGATGGCTACTACAGCGACTGGATTGTGACGCTGACTGAAGCAAATGGAAAAACAGAATTACCACCAGCAGATGTACGCATTATTGCTGAGGACCTTACAACAAATGAAAAGGGCGACTTTGACTTCAACGATGTAGTATTCGATGTTATATATGATTACAAAGATGGAAAGAGTGCTATTATCCTGCAAGCCGCTGGAGGTACTTATCCTCTCTATGTAGCTGGTCACGAGGTTCATGCAGCATTTGGTAATTTTGCTACCAACGTTATGATCAATACAGGTGCTGGTCCTAATGCAGATCCCAAACTGATAGAAATTGACGCTGTTAATCATGGACTTGATATTGAGATTAAGGTTGAAAAGCCCAGTGGAACCCTCATTCTGGAGGCCAATAAGGGTAGAGCTCCTCATAAGATCGCTGTTAAACCTACTTTCACATGGTGTAATGAGCGTGATGATATCCAAACCATTTACACAAACTTTAGTGAATGGGTAAAAGATCCTTCTGTATCTTGGTATTAAGAAATCATCAGATACTTAGATAATAACTTAGTTGAAGGGCGCCTGCGCGAGCAGGCGCTCTTTGTGTTTGCGGATTATGTGGCTATCGTGCGATTTAATTCTTAATAAGTACCACTTATTGGAAAATACTCTTGGAGTATTGTAGAATACTTATGGAGTATCATGGAATACTCTCGGAGTAATTTGGGGCATACCAAATATACCCCCATTTTTTAGAAGGCCTTCCAACACTTTATCCTTGGCTTTCCAACAATTGCTAGGAAGCCTTCCCGCAAAAATTGCATAGGCACGTACACTTTCGCATCGGTTCTTATTGTGTAATTCGAAAAAAATGTGTACCTTTGCCCCTGATATGGTATTGAATTGGATTTGGATCGCATTTTTCATCATCGCCTTTGTGATTGCGCTGGTGAAACTGGTGTTTTTCGGAGACTTCGAGGTGTTCCCTGCGATGATGGACTCGACGTTCTCCTCGTCGAAAACGGCCTTTGAGATTTCCTTAGGCCTGACAGGTGTGCTCGCCCTCTGGCTTGGCATCATGAAGATTGGCGAGAAGGGCGGTGTGGTGAATATTCTGGCCAAGATACTGAGTCCGCTGTTCACAAAACTGTTTCCTGATATCCCCAAAGGTCACCCCGTCACGGGCTCTATCTTTATGAACATCGCAGCCAATATGCTGGGCCTCGACAACGCAGCTACGCCCCTTGGCCTGAAAGCGATGGAGCAGATGCAGGAGCTGAACCCAAAGAAAGATACCGCCTCGAACCCGATGATCATGTTCCTCGTGCTGAACACCTCAGGACTGACGCTGATACCTATTTCCATCATGGTGTATCGAGCTCAGATGGGAGCTGCCCAGCCTACGGATATCTTCATCCCCATCCTGCTGGCCACATTCTTCTCGACCTTGGCTGGCGTGATCATCACAAGCCTCTTTCAGAAGATCAACCTGCTGAACCGTACCATCCTGCTCACTTTGGGTGGTGCCGCCCTCGTGGTGGCAGCCATCATCTGGGGCTTCGGACAGTTGGACTCCGTGCTGATGAACAAGGTGAGCACTTCGACAGCCAATATCCTGCTGATGACAATCATCATCGCCTTTATCCTGGCTGGTATCAGAAAGAAGATAAATGTATATGACGCTTTCATCGAGGGCGCAAAGGACGGTTTTACGACAGCCGTCCGCATCATCCCCTATCTGGTGGCAATCCTCGTTGGAATCGGTGTTTTTCGTGCCTCTGGAGCGATGGATATGCTCATCGATGGTATTCAATACACAGTTGAAGCCTGCGGTGGCAACAGCGATTTCGTAGGCGCACTGCCCACAGCCCTTATGAAACCGCTGAGCGGTAGTGGTGCACGAGGCATGATGGTGGATGCAATGACCAATTATGGCGCTGATTCGTTTATCGGACGCCTGAGCTGTATCTTCCAAGGATCTACGGATACCACCTTCTATATCCTCGCCGTTTACTTTGGCAGCGTAGGTATCGTGAAGACGCGTCATGCTGTGACCTGCGGACTCTTGGCAGATCTGGCAGGCATTATCGCAGCCATCGCAATCGCATATATGTTCTTTGGATAAACAGATATGGGCAAACTTCAGACAATAGCAAAAGATACGGCCATTTATGGTCTCTCGAGTATTATTGGCAAGTTTTTAAATTACCTGCTTGTACCACTCTATACTGCCCAGCTCTCAGCTGCCTCGGGCGGCTATGGCGTCATTACCAATATGTATGCCTACGTGGCTCTGATCCTGGTGATTCTCACCTTTGGTATGGAGACCACTTATTTCCGCTTCACCAACAAGACACATACAGACTCGCAGGTGGTCTATTCCACCACATTGATCAGTGTGGGTACTGTCTGTGCAGTCTTTGCAGCATTGGTCATTCTCTTCATCAAACCCATCAGCAGCCTGATGGGCTATGGCGATCATCCGGAGTGGGTATGGGTGATGGCTCTGACGGTAGCCATCGATGCCTTCCTATGCATCCCCTTCGCCCACTTGCGACAGCAGAAGAAAGCCATCAAGTTTGCATCGCTGAAATTGCTGAACATCATGGTGAGCATCCTGCTCAACCTCATCTACTTCTATTGGATGGACGGTAAGGATGTAGGCTACGCCTTCTATATCAATCTCGTCTGCACAGCGATGCTCGCTGTATGTCTCATTACGGAATATACAGGTTTCCGCTGGACAATTGACACGAAGCTCCTGCGTACGATGCTCAGCTATTCATGGCCCATCCTCGTACTGGGCATCGCTGGCATCTTGAACCAGACAGCCGATAAAATACTCTTCCCTTATATCTACGAGGGCAGTCATGAGGAAATGCTGAAACAACTCGGTATCTACGGAGCCTGCTCGAAGATTGCGATGATTATGGCGATGATCACCCAAGCCTTCCGTTTTGCCTACGAACCGATTGTGTTCTCAGGAGTGAAGGAAAAGGGTCAGCACGAGATGTACGAACAAGCCATGAAGTACTTCATCATCTTCACACTGCTGGCATTCCTGATAGTAATGGGATGTCTTAACGTCCATGATGATTCGGAATACCTGATCGTGAAATACATCGTCAGAAAACCAGACTATTGGGTGGGTCTGAAAGTCATACCTATTGTGATGGCAGCTGAAATCATGATGGGCATCTACTTCAACCTGTCGTTCTGGTACAAGATCATAGACAAGACCATCTGGGGTGCCTGGTTCTCTGGCATCGGATGCGCCGTGCTATTGGCTGTGAACATCATATTTGTGCCAAAGTACGGCTATATGGCCTGTGCCTGGGGAGGTGTGGCTGGCTACGGTGTGGCAATGGTGGTATCCTACTTTGTAGGACAGAAATACTATCCGCTTAACTATCCGCTGAAAAGCATTACCATCTATGTCATAATAGCTGTACTGTTGACGATGGCGATGTATTATGTACCTGATGCTTACAGCTTCAGCCCTATCCTGACGCTGGCGTTCAACATCCTTTGTATCTGCTGCTATGTCAGTTATATCATCTACAAGGACCTCCCTTTGAGCAGTCTCCCAATCATTGGAAAGAAATTCAAAAAATAAGAATAAGAATATGAAGAAATTACTGCTTTTACTAGTCACTATTCACTGTTCTCTATTCACTGCTAAGGCAGATGAAGGCATGTGGACGCTGTACAACCTGCCAAACGCCGTCTATGAGACAATGAAAATGGAAAATTATGAACTGCCATACGGCGCTCTCTACGAAGGCGATCAGGCCGTCAAGAACTGTGTGGTCAATTTCGGAGGCTATTGCTCAGGCGTCGTCGTCTCTCCCGATGGTCTGGTATTTACCAATCACCATTGCGGCTTTGAGGCCATCCGTTCGCACTCTACTGTGGAGCACGACTATATGCTCAATGGCTTCGTATCCAACTCCTACGAAGAAGAATTGCCAAACAAGGACCTCTTCGTTAGTTTCATGATTGAACAGAAGGATGTCACCAGTCTGCTCGACTCCCTCGGCTACGAAAAGCGCGCAGAGAAAGGCTCTGGCGAACAACTCGTCGACTCGTTGGAACGCGCCTTCCAGAAGCAGATCAGTGCCAAGGATTCCACCTTACGCGTGGAACTGAAACCTTTCTACGAGGGCAACAGATTCTATCTGACCACCTATCGCGACTATAATGATGTGCGCCTGGTGTTTGCCCTGCCCAAATCGATGGGTAAGTTCGGTGGCGAGACAGACAACTGGATGTGGCCACGCCAGACTTGTGATTTCTCTGTCTTCCGCATCTATGTAGACCCAAAGACGGGCGCTCCTGCAAAGTATTCGAAGGACAACGTTCCCATGCATCCGAAGAAGTGGGCACAGGTTTCGCTGCAAGGCTATCAGCCTGGTTCGTTCTCGATGACGCTTGGCTATCCAGGCAGCACCAGCCGCTATCTGTCGAGCTATGGTATTCTGGAGCGTCGCGATGCCCAGAACAAGCCTCGCTACCAGACCCGTGAGATCAAGCAGGACATCATGATCCGTCACATGCGGGCTGACGAGGCCGTACGCATCAAGTACGACTCGAAGTATGCCCAGAGTTCCAACTACTGGAAGAACTCCATCGGTATGAACAAATGTATCGACAGCATCGGGCTCATCCAGCAGAAGGCTGCCTATGAGGCCAAGATCCGTCAGTGGCAGGACTCTACAGGCTTCCTGAAGGACAAGCTCGACTTCAACAAGCTTGAGACTTTCTATAAGAAGCGTTTCAATGCCATGCGCGCGATGATGTATTTCAGCGAGACCTTCGGACGCAACGACGAGATGACCAACCGCGCCCTGAGAGTGACACGTGGTATCCAAGTGAAAGGCGACAAGGACAAGCCCAAAAAGCAGTACATTGACTTCAAGGACAACAGCGACACATGGGATCTGAACCTCGACCGTGAGGTGCTGGCAGCACTGATGAAGAACTACCGCGAGCAGGTGGAAGTGAAATACCAACCTGATTTCTACAATATCATCGACCACGACTTCAAGGGTGACTATCAGCTGTTTGTAGATCACCTCTTCAAGAAATCGCAGTTGATGAAGAACAACAAGAAGATCTACGTCAATAAGAAGAACTATCACAAGGATCCGGGCGTGTCGTATGGCGAAAGTCTGATTTCTGTACTGGCAGAGATCCGTGCAGACCTGATGTCTACCAATGACAGCATCGACAATCTGGAGCGTTACCTCTGTGCAGCCAAACTGCGTATGGAGGAAGATATGCCTAACTACAGCGATGCCAACTTCACCATGCGCCTGAGCTATGGCCAAGTGGGCGAATATCTGTTGGCTGGACAGCCCTCAGGCTACTACACTGAGGCCAGCAGCATCGTCAAGAAGATGGAACAGGGCGAAAAGGGTGTTGTGGATTATGAGGCTGAGCCTATCATGAAAGAGCTGCTTTCTGCCAAGGACTTCGGAAAGTATACCGACAAGACCACTGGCAAGCTGCATCTCTGCTTCCTCTCGAACAATGATATCACAGGCGGTAACTCTGGTTCTCCGATGTTCAATGGCAAGGGCGAACTCATTGGTCTGGCCTTCGATGGTAACTGGGACAGCCTGAGCTCAGACATCTTCTTCGACTCTCAGCTGGCTCGCTGCATTGGTGTCGATATCCGCTATGTGCTCTATATGATGGAGAAATGGGGCAAAGCCGACAGACTGATTAAGGAAATCGGTGCCAAGTAAGATACTTACATAGACTGAAGCAAACGGCTGATTTCTTCGATGGAATCGGCCGTTTTTATGTATTGCTGCCAGTCGCCACGAATCATGCCTTTGCTCTGCAGGTCATCGAGCAGGGCAATGAGCGAATCCCAGAATCCCTTCATATTATAGAGGATGACTTTCTTCTGATGATAGCCGATGGTGGCTGACGAGGCTACGGTAAATATCTCGTCGATGGTGCCGATGCCACCAGGCAGAGCGATAAAGACATCGCTCTGATCCATCATCAGTTGTTTCCTGTCACTGAGATTATCGCAGGGGATATCCACATCGACATAGTCGCTGATGCGTCCGGACTGCTCCACAATCATGGGTACAATGCCAATAGTATGACCGCCAGCCTCTTTCGTAGACTTGGCAATACATTCCATCAGTCCTTGATTTACACCACCATACACGATGGTATGGCTATTCTCTGCAGCCCACTTTCCAAGTTCTTCAGTCATTGTGAAGAACGAAGGGTCAATCTGCTGATTAGCAGAACAAAATACACATATCTTCATATCTGCTGCAAAGATACGAATTTTTTTTTGTATCTTTGCACCCAAGATGAAGACATTTGAAGAATTAGGCGTGAGTGGAGCAATCCGTAAGGCCATTGAGGAATTGGGATTTGTGCAGCCGATGCCTGTACAAGAAGAGGTTATTCCCTATCTGATATCTCCAGAAGGGAAGGATGTTATAGCCCTTGCCCAGACGGGAACGGGTAAAACAGCGGCATTTGGTATCCCGTTGCTGGAAAGGATTGACACAACCAGCAGAGAGACACAGGCCTTGGTGCTGAGTCCGACACGAGAGTTGTGTCTGCAGATTACAGACGACATCCGCGACTTTGCGAAGTATATGGATGGCGTGCATGTTGAAGCCGTCTATGGCGGTGCGTCTATCGAACCCCAGATGCGCGCCTTGAAAAAGGGTGTTAACATCATTGTAGCTACCCCAGGCCGACTCGTCGATCTGATGCATCGTGGCTATGCCCGTCTGGAACAGGTGCAGACCATCGTGCTCGATGAGGCCGATGAAATGCTGAACATGGGTTTCTCGGAGAGCATCAACGAAGTGTTTGAGTCATTGTCGGCAGAGCACAGCACGCTGATGTTCTCAGCTACGATGAGTCGTGAGGTAGAGCGCATCGCGAAGAAATACCTGCACGATTACAAGGAGATTGTGGTGGGCAGCCGTAATGAAGGCGCAGAGAACGTGAACCACATCTACTATCTGGTGAGTGCGAAGGACAAATATTTTGCACTGAAACGTATCGTAGACTATTATCCCAAGATTTTTGCCATCATCTTCTGTCGCACGAAGGTTGAGACGCAAGAGATTGCGGATAAATTGATCAAGGATGGTTATAATGCAGAGTCGCTGCATGGCGACCTCTCGCAGCCTCAACGTGATCTGACGATGCAGAAATTCCGCCAGCATCTGACGCAGTTGTTGGTGGCAACGGATGTTGCTGCTCGCGGTCTTGATGTAGATGATCTGACACATGTGATTAACTTCGGATTGCCCGATGATATCGAGAATTATACCCACCGCTCAGGTCGTACGGGTCGTGCAGGAAAGAAGGGCACTTCGATTTCGATTGTACATAGTAAAGAGAAGTTTAAGATCCGCAATATCGAAAAAGAGATTGGTAAGGCCTTTGTGCAGGCGGAGATTCCGTCGGCTGAGGAGATCTGTAAGAAACAGCTCTATAAGGTAATGGACCAGATTGTAAAGACGGATGTCGATGATGAGGAGATTGCCCCCTTCATGCAGGACATCAGCCGCTATTTCGAGTATATCGACAAGGAGGAAATCATTAAGAAGATTGTATCGCTGGAGTTTGGTAAGTTCCTGGCTTACTATGCGGAGGCGCCTGAGATTGAGAAGGTAGACATGGCCAAGGAAAAGAAACCTCAGACAGACAAGCAGAAACTGCAGAACAAGGCACAGAAGGGCTACAGACGACTCTTTATCAATCTGGGTAAGCGCGATGGTTTCTATCCCGGTGAACTGATGCAGACGCTAAACCGTTTTGTGGGAGGGCGTCAGGAAGTTGGTCATATCGACTTGCTCGACACGATTTCCTACTTCGAAGTGCCAGAGAAGGATGCCAAGAAAGTGATGATTCAGTTGACGGGCATTCGCTATAAGGGACACACCGTCCGTTGTAATGATGCCGACGATCCCAAGCCTGCACGTGACAGCCAATCTAAGCAAAAGTCAAAGGCCGGTAAGAAGAAAGACGACAGGCGCAGCCTAATGAATAAGGTGCCCCGTGACCTGCGAGGCCCGGAACCCGACTTCTCAGAGGAAGGCTGGGCAATGCGCAAGCCTCGGAAAAAGAAGAAATAGAAAAAGCCCCGATGAAACGGGGCTTTTCTTATTTCAGCAGACTGTCAGCCAATTGCTTTAACTGTGCCTCATCGGCAGCCTTCATCCGAGAGCGGATGGTGACCATCGGATCTACAATCTCACAATCCTTCAAGGCCTCTATCATCGACCGCATCACCTTGCCTGCCGTAGGTGCCCAGCTACCGTTCTCGATGATACCAAAGCGGCGCTTCTGATAGTTCTTGATCTGCAGGTGATAGAGGAAATCGTGCATAACTGGGAACACACCTGCGTCGTAGCTCGATGCGGCTACTACGACGGTAGGATAGCGGAAGGCATCCTCGATGACCTCGGCCATATCGTCGCGACTCAAATCGCTTACCACAACTTTGGGCGCGCCCTTCTCGCGAAGTATCTCACCCAGACGTTCGGCAACGGCAGCCGTTCCACCATGGATGCTGGCGTAAGCAATGAGTATACCCTCACTCTCGGGCTCGTACTTGCTCCAAGTATCATAGAGCTTAACGGCTGCAGCCAGTAATTCGCCCTTAAGCACGGGACCATGCAGCGGACAGATGGTCTGAATGTCGAGGGCAGCAGCTTTCTTCAAGACACTCTGTACCTGCGAGCCATACTTACCACAGATATTAAAATAGTAACGGCGAGCCTCGCAAGCCCAGTCGTCAGTCTCATTAACTAAAGCACCAAATTTGCCGAATCCATCGGCAGAGAAAAGCACCTTATCCAAACTGTCGTAGCTCATGATGACCTCCGGCCAGTGTATCATCGCTGCCCCGATAAACTTCAGCTCATGACGGCCCAGTGAGAGTGTATCACCCTCCTTAACAGTCATCACACGCCCCTCGAAGTTGAAGCCTTCAAAGAAGTTGGACAGCATCTTAGCAGCCTGGGCGCTACACACCAGTTGCAATCCTGGATATGTCTCCAGCATCCAGGCAATCAGTGCCGAGTGATCGGGCTCCATGTGGTGAGCCACCAGATAGTCTGGCTGACGACCGTTAAGTGCGGCCTTCAGGTTCGCCTTCCACGCTTCGCCCTTGCGATGGTCGGCAGTATCCAGCACCGCAATCTTCTCATCGTCAATGAGATAGGAATTATAACTCATGCCCTCAGGCACCACATACTGACTCTCAAACAGATCAATGTCAAGATCGTCAACACCGATGTACTTAATAGTATCGCTAATCATATCTGTTAACTGTAAACTATAAACTGTAAACTATATTCCCGTCAACTCTTGCGCCATCTGTTGGCCAAAAGCCTTATCCACGCTGTTGTCAATGCTCTTGCAGACATTAGCAGAGAACTTCTGTGCACAGGCAATCAACTTGTCCCACTGCTCTTCTTTGAATCCGTTAAGAATCATTTCCTTCGTGATGTTGTATCTTATCAGACCATAGACGAAACCCGCATTGAAATTATCACCAGCACCGATAGTGCTCACCGTTTCCATCTTCTCGACCTCATACTGCTTCTTGATATCACCTACAGCTCTCAACTCGACAGGATCACTGCCCTGAGTCAAGATAAAATTCTTAGTATAGAAAGCTATCTGTGAACGATAGATGGCGTCAGCATCCGTCTTTTTATACAAGATATCGAAATCTTCAGATGAACCACGCACAATGTCAGCATACTCCAGATTCTCCAGGATATTTGGCGTGAGTTTCATCACCTCATGCTTGTGCGAGGAACGGAAATTGACGTCGTAATAGATGATAGCCCCCCGGTTTTTGGCATGATCGAGGAAAGCCGCCATCTGCGGACGAATCACAGGATTAACCGCATAGTAGGAGCCGAACATCACAATGTCATCGGGTTCGATGTCTGGATAGACAAAATCCAACTGGTCGTGTGGATGATCCTTATAGAAAATGTATTCTGCATCGTTCTTCTCATCAAGAAACGCCAGAGACACTGGTGACTTCGATTCTGGATAGACGGCTATATTGTCAGCATTTACCCCATTCTCACGCGAGAAAGAGATAATGCGCTCACCCACACGGTCATTGCCAGTCTCACTGATAAACGAGGCCGGAACGCCCGAACGGCCTAATGAGATGATGCCATTGAATACCGACCCGCCAGGCACAGCACCAATTGGCTGGTCATTTTTAAAGATGATATCGAGAACTGTCTCGCCAATTCCTATTACTTTTCGCATAATTTATATAAATTGATGGTGCAAAGATACAAATAAAATAAGAATAAAGAATTAAGAATAAGAAAAAATTAGTACCTTTGCGGGCAAAATGGCAAAATACAACACTCATACTCTCCCTAACGGCCTGCGGATCATCCATCTGCCATCTGCTTCGCGGGTAGTCTACTGTGGCTACCAGATAGCTGCAGGAACGCGTGATGAAAGTCCAGGTGAAGAGGGCATGGCTCATTTCTGCGAGCACATGACTTTCAAGGGTACCGAGAAGCGCAATGCCCTTCAGATTATCAACGCCTTGGAAGGCTTGGGCGGTGAACTTAACGCCTTCACCAACAAGGAGGACACCACTTTCTATGCTGCCATCTCGAAAGAACACTTTACTCAAGCTGTGAACGTACTGACGGATATCGTCTTCCACAGTCAATATCCACAGCAGGAGATTGATAAGGAAGTAGAAGTCATCTGCGATGAAATTGAGAGTTATAACGATTCGCCAGCGGAACTCATCTACGACGAATTCGAAAATATCCTCTTTGAGGGCCATCCCTTAGGACACAACATCCTTGGCAAAGCTGAGCAATTGCGCACTTATACGACAGAGGACGCCCTACGTTTCGTACATCGATACTATCGTCCTGATAATGCCATTTTCTTTGCTTATGGTGATGTGGACTTCAAGCATCTATGCAAATCACTGGATCATTCAGGCATTCCGAATCATCCGAAAATTCTGAATCATCCGATAATTCCCAAGCCCCAGACGGAAAGAACCATCACCCGTTCCCTCGGAACGCACCAAGCCCACGTCATGCTTGGCACACGGGCCTACGATATTCATCATCCACTTCGCATACCTCTTTACCTTCTTAATAATATCTTAGGAGGGCCTGGCATGAATGCCCGTCTGAACCTCTCACTACGCGAGCGCAACGGACTGGTCTACACTGTAGAAAGCACGATGGTGAGTTACAGCGACACAGGCATCTGGAGTGTCTATTTCGGCTGCGATCCTCACGACGTAAAGAAATGCCTACACCTGGTACGCCGCGAACTCGACAAGGTGATGCAAAAACCCCTTAGTGCCACTCAATTACACAATGCCAAGCGTCAACTGAAAGGTCAGATTGCCATCGCCTGCGACAACCGCGAACAGTTTGCCCTCGATTTTGGAAAGAGTTTCCTTCATTATGGCTGGGAAAAAGACATCACCCACCTTTACGACAGCATCGACAAAGTCACAGCCGAAGACATACAAAAAGTGGCGAACGAACTGTTCGCCACAGAGAAACTAACCACACTGATTTTCCAGTGATTATTTCTTCAATTCATTAGGTACGATGGGCATAGCACCATTCTGTGTGCAGACAAAAGCACTGACGGCAACAGCAGTCTTGTGAGCCTCCTGTACAGGTTTCCCGTTCAGGATGCAGGCACAGAAACTACCTGTGAAAGAGTCGCCAGCCCCGACTGTATCAGCCACTTCCACCTTCGGTGTATCCTGGAATGAAGTCAGGCCATCGTCAGTAAAGACATACGAACCGTTAGTGCCACAAGTCAGTACCAGCATCTTCAGTCCATAGTCCTGAACCATCTTCTCACAGGTCTGACGCATGTCTAATCCATCATAGCCAAACATACGATTCACGACCACCAGTTCCTCGTCATTAATCTTCAGGATGTTGCAAAGCTTGAAGGAGTCTTCGAGTATTTCCTTCGAATAGAACTGCTGACGCAGGTTGATATCACAGATCTTCAGGCAATCGGCTGGCGTTTCAGCCAGGAATTTGCGAATGTTCTCACGGGAAACACCATTGCGCTGAGCCAGAGAACCGAAACAGACGGCACGGGCATTCTTGGCAATTTCGGCCATTTCATCGGTATAAGGGATATTGTCCCAAGCCACACCTTCCTTGATTTCATACGTAGGGATTCCTCCCTCGGCCAGTGTCACCTGCACCGTACCTGTAGGATAAGGCACCCGAGGCATCAGGTAGTTCAGATTGTGCTCTTTCAGAGCCTCGATGGTTTCTTCTGCCAGATCATCCTCACCTAAGGCACTGATGGCAATGGTATCCAGACCGAACTGGCCTGCGTGATAAGCAAAGTTTGCAGGGGCTCCGCCCAGTTTCTTTCCTTCGGGAAGTACATCCCATAAAGCCTCTCCGAGGCCAACGATATATCTTTTCATTTTAATTTTGGGTTTTAAGTTGTTTGATATAAGTAAACAGATAGACAACACCGATGGCCATGATGATAACGGCTCCTGCCTGTCCCATGGCGTCGCTCATAAAGCCCATCAGCAATGGGAAGATGGTGCCGCCAAAGAGGCCCATAATCATCAGACCGCTCACCTCGTTCTGTTTCTGCGGCATAGCTGTCAGAGCCTGGGCAAAACAGATGGAGAAGATATTCGAGTTGCCGTAGCCTACGAGGGCGATAGCCGTATAGAGCATCCACTTCTCGGTGCCAATGAAGAGGCCGCACATCGAGAGAGCCATCATCACGACACTGATAATAAAGAAACTACGGTTGTTCATCACACGGAGAAAGAATGAGCCTGTCAGACAACCGATAGTACGGAAGATGAAGTAGAGACTTGTGGCAAAGGCAGCGTCATTAAGCGTCATGCCCAGACGCTCCATCAGGATCTTCGGAGCTGTGGTGTTCGTACCCACATCAATGCCTACATGGCACATGATGCCCAAGAATGACAACAACACGATGGGCGTTCCCAAGAGTTTCAGGCACTCTGCGAAAGTAGATGGTTTACCCTCAATCTTCTCCTCTTCAATAGGCGTGACAGACAACAGGGCGGCAGCGAGAATACCCACCACGAAATAGATGGCAAAGAGCACGCGCCAGTCGTAGCCGAACGTGGGAATTACCTGCGTAGCACCCCACATGGCAAGATATGGTGCCAAAAATGAGGCGATGGCCTTGATAAACTGTCCGAAGGTGAGTGTAGAGGCAAGGTTGCCGCCACCCATCACGGTAGAAACCAGCGGGTTGAGTGATGTCTGCATCAGGGCGTTGCCAATGCCTAACAGCGAGAAGGCACAGAGCATAATGCCAAAATTCTCACCGAAGAGCGGCAGCAGCAGCGAGACGATAGTTACCACCAACGAGAGGAGAACAGTGTTCTTACGCCCGATCTTGTTCATCAGCATACCTGTCGGTACACTGAAGATCAGGAACCAGAAGAATACGAGTGACGGAAAGATGTTGGCTGTCGAATCATTCAGCGCGAGGTCTTCCTTCACATAATTGGATGCAATGCCCACCAGGTCAACAAAACCCATGGCGAAGAAGCAGAACATCACAGGGATGAGGGCAAGTTTTGTCTGTTTCATATTGATTTTATTTGTTATTTAATCTCATAGATAGTGGCTTTGCCACCCTTAACTTTGATTATATTATACGGCTCAGAGGGGAAGACGAGGTTGGTCATTGCCATCTTACCATCTGTATCGAACACCTCGATAGAACAGCGATCGATGAATAGGCGCAATTGCTTAATCTGTCCATAGGTAGGAGCCTCCGTCACGCATGGGAAGGCATCACTGAAACTGACATCACCACTCTTCATGCGATCCATGCTGAAAGTCTGTTTCTGACCGTCATAGATCATCACCACCTGCTCGCCTTTCGCATTCGACAGTACGATTTCGGCCTGATTCTTCACATCAACGATGATTTCGCAGGCTTCTGTCGGTTTTTTGATCTTAGCACCACGCACAGCCAACATCTCCTTTGAGGGCACCACACTCACGTAAGTCTCCTCACCACAGGTGAACAGGCCCAAGTCACGAGGAATGGAATTACCCGAGCGATACTGCTTAGTTGGCACCTGGTTGGCATACTGCCAGTTCGACATCCACGCCAGCACCACGTGACGGTTCTCAGGAGCATTATAGAAAGAGACCGTAGCATAGTGGTCCTTACCATAATCAAGCCACTTCGTTACCTTCGGCATCGACTCACAGGTGAACTTCCTACCATCAAAGTCGCCCACAAAGTACTGGGTAGCACTTCCACCAAAAGGACCACCAGGATTGATGTTACAGATCAACACCCACTTGTTGTCTATCTTAAACAGGTCTGGGCACTCCCATACACCACCGTGATTGCCGTACTCCTTGCCAAAAGAACTCTCGTACTTCCACGCTTTCAAATCCTTCGAGGAATAGATGCGCATCTCCTGACCTGCTGCCAGGATAAGGTTCCAGGCGCGGATATCCTCGTTCCAGAATGGTCTTGGATCGCGGAAGTCAGCCACATCACTGGTCGTCAGCACTGGGTTGCCATCGTATTTCTGGAACGTGCGTCCACCGTCCTTCGACACAGCCATCGACTGTGTCTGATGATGGCCTGCAGAAGTATAAAGGGCAACAATCTCGTCACCATTTGTTACACACGAACCACTGAAGATACTACCCAGCCAGTCCGGCTCCAAAGCCATTGGCTGATGCTCCCAATGAATCAAGTCGCGTGAGGTTGAGTGACCCCAGTGCATATTCTCCCACTGTGAACCATAGGGGTTATACTGATAGTAGAGGTGCCATACACCATCCTTATAGAACATACCGTTAGGATCGTTCATCCATCCGTAGAGAGGCGTATGATGATAGGCTGGACGGAAGCGCTCACGGTTGGTGGTGTCGAAGGTGTTGGAGAACTTTATATCCTTCCAGCAGACGAACTCGCCCACAGCACCCTTCTGACGTCTGTCTCCACGAAATTCAATATCAAACAGACAGGCACCCTTCAACTCGTAAGGCACATAATAGTCCACGCGATCAACGGCCAACTTCACATTCAATCGCTGCACCATGTCGTTTTGGTTGTTCAATACTGCAATCGAAGCAATGTCCTCTGATTCCTGCACGGGCAGGAGCACATACTTCTTACCTTGTTCCATCTTCAGCATGGCATGACTGTCGCCCAACACCATCGGTGTCACCTGAGCCTTAATCAAAGCCGTCGTCAGCATCGCTGCCAACAATAAAAATACCGTTCTTTTCATTTTGTTATTCATTTGATTATTTTTGAATTTGCTGCAAAGTTACAGCAAATGAGGCTCTCACACTATAATTTATGTTTCATTTTTTAAGAAAAATCGTTCATCGCAACATTTTTCTGAGCAATGAACGATTTTTCTTTAGTGTTTCAGATTGACGATTACCATATTCTACTCAGTGACCGTACCTGGACGCTACACTTCGGATTGGTCATAGAGATATGGTCATAAATCGACTGCGGGAAGACGAGATTGGTCATCGACATGGCACCATCTTGAGTGATGAGTTCGACAGACGATTGGTCGACGAACAAATCAACAACGACCATATCTCCCTCAACATTAAACGGAGCTTGTATAGACGGAACTGAGAAGCTGCCGTTAAAGCTTGTCTTGCCGGTAGCCGCATTGCGCTTCACGGCAAGCGAACGTGTACTGGCAAAGATGTCGATAACAAACTTCTCATCGTTGCCGTTGCTAAGCGTAATGGTGGAATTCTGGTCCATACTCACGTTCATTCGCAACTGATAGGCCGACTTCTGTGCATCAAGAGGCAGGACATCAGTGCTGACGGCTTGCCATTGGCCTGCAATCTTATCAATCTCACTGACTACGGGAGAACAGAGTAAAGGTTTACCGCCATATTCCGTCAGTTTCAGTTCACGTGGCAGTGTCATAGCTGAACGCCAAGGTGAGCAAGGTACATCGCCTGCATAGTTCCAATTGTTCATCCAGCCAATCATGATTTTACGATCGCCAGTATTGCTCCACGTCACACCCGCATAGTTGTCCATACCGTAGTCGAGCCATAGTGGATAGTCGAGCGCATCGGCCTTGAATGTCTTGCCATCGAAATCGCCTACAAAGTACATCATGCCAGAACCCAGGACAGGACCACCAGGATTGACGCTGACAATCAGCACCCACTTATTGCCAAACTGGATCAGGTCGGGACACTCCCACTGGAAATTAGGACGGCCAGGCAGATCGACAACGAATGTGCTCAGATGATTCCAGTTCTTCAGATCGCTAGAGCCATACAGCTCCACACCCTTCGCCCAACCTTTAGCCAAGGCCATCACCCATTGCTTAGAGTCGGCATGCCAGAACACCTTCGGGTCTCGGAGATTATCATCGTTGTTCTTGATAACAGGATTACCACTATAGCGAGTGAAATTAACGCCTCCATCAGTAGAGTAAGCCACACTTTGCTGCTGGGCTCCGGAAGCCGATGTATAGAGGGCTACCATCGCACCTGCACCAAAGCCTGCGGTATTGTCTTTGTCAATCACGGCAGAGCCTGAGAAGATATCGCCTAATTCATCGCGAGTGAGAGCAACCGCTTGTTCCTTCCAATGGATCAGGTCAGTACTTGTGGCATGACCCCACGACATATTACCCCAGCCGTTGCCTTGTGGGTTATACTGATAGAAGAGGTGATAGGTTCCGTCGACATAAACCATTCCGTTAGGATCGTTCATCCAGTTCTTGGCGGGTGTGAAATGAATCTGCGGACGATACTGCTCATTGTAGCCCGTCTGAGTCGAAGGTTCACTAGGCTTGGTAGGTTCCTCCGTCTTCGGGTCATCGATCAGCGGATTATAATCCTGCTTATGGTCATCGTCCTTCGAGCACCCGATGAAGGTAACCGCCATTGCAGCGGTCACCATCATCATTGAAATTCTTCTTAGCATCATCTCGTCTTCAGATATTCCAGAGAGTTCTTGGCCAGTTTGAGCACGTTGTCCTGATAGATATTGTTCTTCGGATGTGCACTCTTGTCGGGTGAGCCGTCGCGGTTCTTCATTGAGAACTCACAACCACCATTACCGATGCAGAGGAGTGTACCCTTGAACTCTGTGTTACCCTGCTGAGCCTCCCAGACATTCATCTGGCTGACCCACCAGATCTGGCTGTCCCAAGTGCCGAGAGGATAGACACCGTAGATCTGTGTGCACTGTGTGTAGCAGGCCTCTTCCTGATTACCGATACCGGTCCACAGGCTTGGCAGATTGAAGTAGAGACAGTTGTGGTCTTCTGTCCAGCCCGGGCCCTTGAAGGCGATAAGCTTCGTGTCTGCATTAGTCTCCACCTCCAGACCTTTGTAGATAGGATGCGATGAGTGATCCTTTTTGAACTTGTGGTCGGGATTAAGTTCTACAGCCATTCGCCAGGTATCTTCATTGATACCACCCTCACCGAAACCAAAGGCATGGTCGTTGCTCTTCATTTCATCGAGGCTGATGCGACCCAGATGTCCAGCATAGACAGTAGCATGACTCCAAAGCAGCATGCTTCCACCATTCTTATACCATTCCTTAATCGCTGGTGTTGCAGCCTCCACATCGGCAGGGATGTTCCAAACGTCGCTTTCGCTCACACCCTCAAGGTCACGCAACCAGAAGAGCACACGGTAGGGATCTATCACATCGACAGAAGTGACGGTGCTGAAAGGAATGAACTGAGCCGTAGGATAGGTCTCGTGCAGCCACAACCAGGCAGAAGCCTCGTCGTCATCGCCCTTCTCTACCAGTTCCTCTGGCGTAGCATAGATGCTCAGGAAACCGATGGCCGTCTTACCGATACGGAGAGAAGCGGTAGTCGAAAGAGATGTACCCTTCTCATTTTTGGCCACCAACTTAACCTCCCACGTGTCGCCTGTCTCCACATCGCTGATGGTATAACTCTTGGCAGAGCCAGGGAGTGTTTCATTGATCGTACGCTTGCCGTTGGTGGCTGTCAGCAGGATGCTCGAAGCGTCAGCTGCCTGGTTCCACTCTACGAGTGCATCGTAACCACCAGTCTTATCAACCTGACTCATCTGAACGCCTGTGATAGAGGTTGCGCCTTCACGGGTATAAGCCTTGATCACACCTGTAGAGACATTGTTACCATCCGTGACTTTGAATACATACTCAAACGGCACATTGGTAGGAATATTCTTGTGGGTATAGCTATTGCCGCTGACTGTCTCGCTGCCCGAGAGGGTACCGTTGCGATAGATAGTCACTCGCATCTGACCGTTCTGTGACGGCCATGTCCAAACGTAGTCGTCGCCAGAGAGCTGGCCGGTAATTTGGGCAGCATCAGGGGCTGTCAGTTTCATGCCCTCGCGCTCGATGTCCTTATCCTGACAGGCGGTCATGACAAGTGCGAGCATCGCCAATATAATGAATGTTATCTTTTTCATAACTCTTAATTTTCAATTATCAATTTTCAATTTAATTATATCCCTTGTTCTGCACATAGAGTCCTGGCACATAATAGAGCTGATTATAAGGCAGCGGGAAGTACTCGTTCTTGCCCGGTGTGTAGTGGGCATCCTTATAGTACTGAGCATAGGTCTGACCTTCGTAGACCACATCCTTTTCTTTCTCAAAGAATGCATTAAGTGTCTGAGAGGCGATGCCCCAACGACGCAGGTCGAAGTAGCGACCATTCTCCATAGCGAGTTCCAGACGGCGCTCCCACTGCAAGCACTTGCGGGCCTGCTCCTTTGAACTGAAATAAGATGAAGGATAAAGCGCAATATCACACTGGTCGGCTGCATAGGCAATGTGCTTGGCTACAGAGTTCTTGGCACGCTGACGGATGGCATTGATGATGGTGCGGGCCTCCTCGAGCGCACCAGTCTCAATCAGGGCTTCTGCACGCATCAGCATTACGTCTGTGTAACGCAGCACGTAGTCGTTCATGGCAAATGCCTGCCAGGGATTGTCAAACGTCTCACCCTTTGAGCGCTGTGGCACCTCCTTCATCGAGGCATAGTAGCCATAGGTATTAGGTGTACGCGAATTGTCCATAGTCATCATCTTCTTCAATTCGCCCTGAGCATTTACAAATTCTGTCTCATATTTGTAGGGGAAGGTAGGCATGCCGACAGTATGGAACAAACGTGGATCCCACTTCTGCGAATTAGGTATTCCATTGATAGGATAAGCAATCTCCTTGTTATAGTCATCAAACATGGGCAGACCGTCTTTGGTCTTGAAGGCATTCACCAGATTCTGTGTGGGCTTGTGGAAGTCCCATCCGCACGACCAGATACCCCAGCAACCATTCAGCATGTTGCTCCAGTTGCCACGGCCGTAGAGCGTATTGTCGTCCTGATAGTCAGAGTGCTGCACAGCGAAGATGCTCTCCTTGGAGTTTTTGTATTCGGGCAGGAAGATATCGCCGAAGTCCTCCAGATAGCCATACTGTGAGTTCTCCACCACCTTGGTGTACTCCAGCACCTTCTGCATATACTCCTGATTGATATGGTTCACGCCCGTCGTTGCCTCATAGCCGTCACCCCAGGCTCTTGTCAGGTAGCACTTGGCCAAATAAGCGGCAGCGGCGATCTTGTTGGCACGTCCTCCGTCGGCCTGCTTCTCAGGCAGCACGTCGTAGGCCTTCTTAAAGTCATCAATGATTTTCTGCATCAGCTCATCGTGAGTAAACACATCATTACGGGTCTGCTCCTCAGAATGTACGGAATAAACATCTTCGTCGATCCAGGGCACTTGATTCCAGAGCTGCACAAGCTTGAAGTAGAAATGAGCACGGAGGAAACGCACCTCACCCTCACGGATGGTCTTCGTCTGTGCATCCATGTCGTCGCTATTGGCTAATGAAACCAAAGCACGGTTGCAACGGCTGATAGAGCAATAGAGTTGATACCAGAGTTCATCCATGTGGCCACCAGGGGTAGAGGCTGTCAGTGTCGACCACACCTCAACGGGATGGTAGTCGGTATCGGTCGTTCCAGAACCGCCCTTCATAGCATCGTCGGATGACACGTCGCCATAGGGCCAGAGGTTAAACGGATAGGTGTACCAGTCGTCACCAAGTTTGGCGTATGCTGCCGTCACCATCTCCTCAGGCTGGCTCATTGCCAGACCCTCACTGATGACGCCCTTGGGATCAACATCGATGAAATTGTCGCAAGAAGTCAGTGTCCCGCATACGATCAGACCTGCGCAGATTGCTTGATATATTGTCTTCATAATCTATAAACTATAAACTTTAAACTATAAACTCTATAATTACCTTTTTACCTTTAGAAAGAGGTCTGGATACCGAATGAGATGCTGGTGCTGTTAGGATACATCCAACGGGGATTCTCAGGATCAGAGCAGGTCAGGCTGCTTGTCTTCACTGTGAGCAGGTTGTGACCAGAGATATAGACGCGGGCACTCGACATGTTCAGCTTGCTGATCAGGCTCTTCGGCAGGTTATAGCCTATCTGTACCTGACGGAGCTTGCCATAGGATCCATTCTCAACGAAGTAGGTAGAAGTACGGTTCTCATTACCTGTGTTGTTAGTGGTCAGAGCAGGAATATCAGAGCCTGTATTAGCTGTTGTCCATGCATCGAGCATGCGGCTGCCCTTGTTTGAACCGGCATCAGTGATACTGTAGAAGTCGGTCTGGAACTTCTGGTCGTTGTACACGTCCTGACCGGCAACACCCTGCCAGAACATCGAGAAGTCGAAGTCCTTATAACCTAATTCAATATTCAGACCCCAAGAGAAGTTGGGCACGGGCGAGAATATCCAAGTCTGGTCCTGCTCATTGATAACACCATTACCATCGAGGTCGGCATATTTCAGACCACCCACGCGGGCGTTATCCTGACCACTGGCCAGCACCTCTTCACGATTCTGGAAGAGACCGTCGACCACATAACCTACGATTGAACCGTAAGGACGGCCAGACTCCACTAGATTCTCCTTGGCTGTGTGAACATACGAACCAGTCGTCGTCTCAGGCAAGTAAGTCACCTTGGAGCGATAGAAGTCGAGGTTACCGTTGATGTTGTATGACAGACCATATTCAGTGGTATGACGATAGCCGAGAGAGAACTCCATACCCCAGTTCTGAAGGCTAGGACCGTTGAGCCAGCTGGCACCGCCCTCACCCATCGAACCCAGGTAAGCAGGGTTGATCAGCATATCCTTTACCTTTTTAATATATGTATCAAAGGTACCATAGATCGAACTGCCTAGGAAACGGAAGTCGAGACCGAAGTTCCACTGCTCGGTGGTCTCCCACTTCAGGTCGTTGTTCTGAGCCTGTGTGGCACGGAAGCCAGAGGGGAAGATACCGCTGCCTTCCAGTTTGAGGTCATAGGCTGTCGACTCGTTACGGCCACCACCGTATGTGGCTGCATAGAGTCCGTAACGGGCATAGTTTGAAATCGCCTGGTTACCAGTCTGTCCCCAAGAAGCACGTACCTTGATATCGTCGATCCAATCCTGTCCGAGATGCTGCGAAATACGATAACCGAGTGTTGCAGCGGGGAAGGTACCGTAGCGGTTGTTCTCACCGAAGCGGCTGGAACCGTCGTGACGGATAGTGAACGAAGCGAGCAGCAGATCCTTCCAGTTGTAGTCAACCTTACCGAAGAATGATACGAGGTTGTAGCCTTCCTGAATACCGCCTGCACGCTGTGTGCCAGTAGCTGCATCAGGGAACATATAATCGTAGTTCTCAAGTGCAAACATCTGAGCATAGGCATTCGAACGGTCTTCCACGTCTCTGTGGAGTTCGATACCACCCAGCACGATGAATGAATTGTCGATACCAATATTGAAATTATAATTCGCCGTGTTTGACCAGGTCCACTTCACCGAGGTCTTGGCACCCATGTTGGCAGATGGAGTTGAATTGTTAACAACGTCAGAATGCCATGTATAAGTCACACTATGAATGTTCTCTGACCACAAGTCGAGACCAAAGTTTGAACGAAGCAGCAGACCCTTGACAGGCTCGATGTTAATAAATGCATTACCAAAGATACGCCACATCTTCAGGCGGTTGTCGCGGTTGTGATAAAGTTCACGCAGCGGGTTCTGGCGGTCACTCATACCACCCACCGGACCAGAGAAAGTTACGCCGTCCTCTTCATAGACGGGCAGTGTTGGCGCCATCTTCAGCGCATTCTCCAAAGGCTGGCAGTCCACCTGATTCGAATAGGTAATCGTAGCGTTCTCACCCAAGGTAATCAGCTTGTTCACCTTGAAGCTGGTATTGATACGACCTGAGAAACTCTCAAAATCAGTGTATTTCAGAATACCGGTGTTCTTCTTATATCCAAAGGAGAAGAGGGCCGATGACTTCTCTGTAGCATTAGAGATCGAGAGGTCGTAGTTCTGTGAGAAGCCTGTGCGTGAAATCTCCTTCAACCAGTCGGTATCGCTGAAGCGCATGGTCCTTCTGCCCCCATTGTCGTTGAGGTAACCATCGTATCTACCATTCACTACAAAGTCTTCCATCTGCCCGGTAGCCGGGTTGTAGGCCGAGATGGGCACACCAGCCTTGGCGTGCAGTGTCAGACCGTAGTTGTTGGCGTAGGCCTCGGGATCAATACCGTCGTTCATGGCAGCCTGAGCCATCGCCGTAGCATACTCAGCCGTATTGGCCAGTTTCATCTTCGACTGGGCGTTGTAGAACTGAGCAGTCAGGTTGGCAGAGAAATCAACCTTTACCTTGTCGCCTTTCTTACCGCTACGGGTGGTGATGATGATCACACCGTTAGCAGCACGGCTACCATAGATAGAGGCCGAAGCAGCATCCTTCAACACCTGCATCGACTCGATATCGTTCATGTTCAGCGTGTTCAGGTTGGTCGTTGTAGGCACACCGTCGATCACGAACAGAGGATCCTGTGAAGAATTGAATGAGCCGATACCACGGATACGCACGGTGCCCGCACCTACAGGCGAACCGTTGCTGGTAATGGTCATGCCTGGCACCTTACCCTGCAGGGCTCGCATGGGGTCGGTGTCAGCAGAGGTCTTCAGTTCCTTCACCTCTACCACAGATACAGAACCCGTCAAGTCGGCCTTACGCTGGGTCTGATAACCAGTCACCACCACCTCGGCCAGTTCCTTGGCATTGTCCTGCATGGTTACCTGCATACCCTGCTTGGCGGGCAGTTCCTCAGTTTTGAATCCGATAAAGGAGAAAACGAGCGTTGCGCCTTCCTTTACCTTAATCTTGAAGTTACCGTCGAAATCAGTAATCGTACCGTTCGAGGTTCCCTTCTCCATGACTGTGGCTCCGATAACCGTCTCGCCAGTTGGGTCGATCACCGTTCCACTGATCTCTGTCTGCGCGTACATTATAGTACTCGTCAGAAGAGCCATCAAACTCAGAAAAAGTTTTTTCAGTTGTTTCATTGTTGATCTTTAAATTGATTAGTACTCTTGTGAATTAAAATCTGCTGCAAAAGTAATATATCTATCATGCGAGGGCGTAAAAATATCGTTCATCCCGTGCAAGATTTGTTTCAATGCAACATTTTTGCTAGAAATGAACGATTTTTGCAAACAGAACCGGGATGGCCATCCATTTTTTGCTGGAAGGCCTCGTAACACTTTTTTGTAGGCCTTGGAAAAAGTGTTGGAAGGCCTTGTAAAAAAAGCCCGTCAAACGAAAGAAGGCGCGACTCTCACGAGCTGCGCCTTTTTCCTGAAAGCAATCTTTCTAACTTAATAACTAACCTAACTATTAACAATTAACTAACTAATTCTCTAACATATTGTATGAAGCATTTTTTCTGGTGCAAAGGTAGGTAGATTTCACCATATCGCTGATAAAATATGTTTCATCAACATGCAAAAATCGTTCATTCTGCAGCAAAACTGACTATTTGAAACAATTCTGCTACAGAATGAACGATTAATACTAACACTTTATTTCGCTTGCAAATCAGAAGGACTGACGCCGAATTCGTCCTTAAAGCACTTGGTGAAGTAGCTGGGTGCAGTGAAACCTACTTCGTAAGCCACCTCGGACACATTCTTGCCCGATGTGAGCAGAAGCTGGTAACCGCGATTGAGACGAGCCGTACGAAGCAGTTCTACAGGCGATGAACCAGAGATGGACTTTACCTTGCGATAGAGTTGTACGCGACTGAGATTCATCGCTGATGCCAGATCGTCGACACTCAGATCGCTGTCGGACAAACGTGACTCAACCACTTTCTTAAAATGCACGATAAAGAGGGGTTCCTGAACATCATCAGATGATTCTACAGATTCTTTATCTTGTTCTTCAGGCTCCGTAGCGGGCATCTCTGATTCGGTTTCCTGCTCCTGCTTAACAGGAATCTCCAAATTCCACAAGTTATTGACCACGCGTTCGTGCTGAGCTGAGACCTTACCACGATGATAAAGGGTGAAGAGCACCAAAACCAGTAATAGCAAAG
>JAEEGI010006054.1_pt1 | contig 27440 bp, 21 predicted proteins | sample 8958751 | NCBI WGS metagenome assembly JAEEGI01 (sample SAMN16246545, study PRJNA631951) | gut metagenome | biome: gut microbiome; feature: rumen; material: KS-attached | host: Bos | place: Iran: Karaj | collected 2018-10 | reverse complement strand
CACGCGGCGTTGCTGGGTCAGGCTTTCGCCCATTGCCCAATATTCCCCACTGCTGCCTCCCGTAGGAGTCTGGGCCGTATCTCAGTCCCAATGTGGCCGTTCAACCTCTCAGTCCGGCTACTGATCGTCGCCTTGGTGGGCCGTTGCCCCGCCAACAAGCTAATCAGACGTGAGCCCATCTTTCAGCGGATCGCTCCTTTGGTACATCAAAGATGCCTCTAATGTACATTATGCGGTATTAGCAGTCGTTTCCAACTGTTGTCCCCCTCTGAAAGGCAGGTTGCTCACGCATTACTCACCCGTCCGCCACTAAGTCATATCTCCCTTCAACGAATCTCCGGCAAATATGCTTCGTTCGACTTGCATGTGTTAGGCACGCCGCCAGCGTTCATCCTGAGCCAGGATCAAACTCTCAAAAAATGGTATCTTAACGCCTCTCGGCGGTAAAATCTATTTTTGAAAAGCGCTAGCTCTCAAAAGAATTTTTTCACGAGCTCTTCGCTCGTTTCAAGTTCCCGTTTCTGGTGCTTATTTGCATAAGCTTTTCTTACATTGTTCAATTTTCAAGGTACATCCGCTGCCTTAGCGACAGCTTTGCTAGTATAACAAAATCTTTTTCCAATGTCAACAACTTTTTTTGAAAGATTCCAAAAATTGTTCACCTGGTAGAAAAAAAGACCCTGTTTTCCTGAGCGCTTGGTTAATATAGCACCCGAAAAAGCAAAAGTCAACAACTTTTTTGCAAAAAAGTCGGGGTAATTTTCACCAAAAATTCGTCGGATCTCCTGCCACTATATCTTGTGTTTTTGTGCATCTTTCAGCCACAATACATTTATATATTATATAACAGGAAGCGGTTCTTTCGCTCCTTTCGGCTCCGATGCTGCCGTCCCGGCGCATAAATTTATGCTTGACAGCCATTTTTCTTCATGCTATTTTTGTATAAACCGACGAGGAAGAGTGAGTAAGTTCTGTTCCTTTTTCCACAGAGAGCTGCCGGTGCTGAGAAGGCAGCGAAAAACGCAGAGCCGAATGGACTTCCGAGGGCGAACGGAAACGCAGGCGGGAGCCGCGCAGAGTATGTGAGCCGGAGTGGGAACCTCCGTTATCAACGTCCGGCGTATGATGGTACGCACAAAGTGGGTATGCTGAGGCATACCAAGCCGGGTGGCACCGCAGGATCCGATCCTGTCCCAGCAGTAATCAGACTGGGACAGGATTTTTGCATTTCTTGTCCCGAAACAAAACGTGCTTGAAAGGAGCAAGAAAAATGAGCGAACAGACCATCCCCTACAAAATCTATCTGGAAGAATCCGAGATGCCCACCGCCTGGTACAACGTCCGTGCGGACATGAAAAACAAACCGGCTCCACTGCTGAATCCCGGGACCCACGAGCCGATGACGGCCGCCGATCTCGCGCCGGTGTTCTGCGAGGAGCTGATCCGGCAGGAGCTCGACAACGACGATCCCTATATTGAGATCCCGGACGAGATCAAGTCGTTCTACAAAATGTATCGTCCGTCGCCGCTGGTGCGTGCCTATTGCCTGGAAGAACGGCTCAAGACCCCTGCAAAGATCTACTACAAGTTTGAGGGCAACAACACCTCCGGCAGCCACAAGCTGAATTCTGCCATTGCACAGGCCTATTACGCCAAGAAGCAGGGCCTGAAGGGCGTGACCACCGAGACCGGCGCCGGTCAGTGGGGCACGGCACTATCCATGGCCTGTTCCTACTTTGAGCTCGACTGCAAAGTGTTTATGGTAAAGGTGTCGTACGAGCAGAAGCCATTCCGCCGCGAAGTCATGCGCACTTACGGCGCCTCAGTCACTCCGTCTCCCTCCGACACCACCAACATCGGTCGTTCGATCCTGGAGCGCTTCCCCGGCACCACCGGCTCCCTCGGCTGCGCGATCTCGGAGGCTGTGGAAGTGGCGACCTCCACCGAAGGCTACCGCTATGTGCTCGGCAGTGTGCTGAATCAGGTGCTGCTGCATCAGTCGGTGATCGGTCTGGAGACCAAGGCCGCGCTCGACAAATACAACATCAAGCCTGATATGATCATCGGCTGCGCCGGCGGCGGCTCCAATCTCGGCGGCCTGATCTCCCCGTTCATGGGTGAGAAGCTGCGCGGTGAGGCTGACTATCAGATCATCGCTGTGGAGCCTGCCTCCTGCCCGAGCTTTACCCGCGGCGTCTATGCCTACGACTTCTGCGACACCGGCATGGTGTGCCCGCTGGCCAAGATGTACACGCTCGGCAGCGGCTTCATCCCTGCCCCGAACCACGCCGGCGGCCTGCGGTATCACGGCATGAGCCCCGTTCTGTCCCAGCTTTACGATGACGGCCTGATGGAAGCCCGCTCCGTCAAGCAGACCGATGTATTCGAGGCCGCGGAGTACTTTGCCCGCATCGAGGGCATTCTGCCCGCGCCGGAGAGCGCCCACGCCATCCGCGTCGCACTGGATGAGGCCATCAAATGCAAAGAGACGGGCGAGGAAAAGACCATCGTCTTCGGCCTGACCGGCACCGGTTATTTCGATCTGGTCGCCTACGAGAAGTTCCACAACGGCCTGATGAGCGACTATATCCCCACCGACGAAGAACTCGCCGCCTTCCGCGCGACGCTCCCCGTTTTCGACGCCTGATCACTGTTTTTATAGCAAAGAGCCTGAAGCGATCCTGCTTCAGGCTCTTTGTGTTATCCTTATGAAAAGAAAGGTATTATCCGACGGCGGTTACCAGATACTGCTCCAGATCCGGGGCTGCACAGCCGTTTTTCCATGTCATGGTCAGGCCGTCGGCATATTCCTGCAGCTGTCTGCCGTATTCCTGATTGGCATAAAGCGCCCGCGCGTTCAATGCGGTGTTATCGCCGGAGTATTCCACCACGCGGTCGGGCGAGAGCGGCAACCGCATGATGATATGGTAGCCGTAATCGGTCTCCACCACGTCGGAGACTTCGAACTCCTCCAGTGCGTTGACGGCGTCCTCAAATTCCGTCACCATCGTGCCGGCCGTATAGGTATAACCGTCGGGATAGAGGGCCTTGCCGGTATCCTCGCTGATCTCTTCCATTTTGCTCAGGAACAGGGCGTGCCGATCTTCTTCGTTTTCAACCGCGCGCAGTTCTTCAATCAGTGTTTCGGCCTGCGCCCGCTTCTCGGCCTTCTGTTCGTCCGTCAGTTCCGCGAAGGTCTCCTGGTCGGTCGTACCGAGCAGGATATGGACAGCGGAGACATAGCCGTTCTCCTCGAGATATTTCACAGCGTCTTCTTCTGACACCTTCTCGCCGTTTTCCCCGTAGAGCTCACCCAGCATCTTCTGATACAGGCGGTTTTCCTGAAGGATCCGCTCGTAATAATCGCGGGGCAGGTAAATGCTCTCGAGGTGTTCATAAAACTCTTCAGCCGTCACGCCTTCGCCCATGGAGGCGATATGCTCCGCCCGCTGTTCCTCGATAGCCGCTTCATCGGATTCATCCAGGGTGATCCCGTTTTTCTCCGCAAAGCCCTCAATAGCGGCCGTCTGTACCAGCACCAGCTCAGCGTTTTCCAGCGCGGCGTCGGCATAGGTAGTTCCCTCATCATCAACAGGATCGAGCCAGTCCATGCCATAGCCGTAGTACATGGCCATCATGTTGAAATAGTTCTCGATCTGGCCGCACTGGGAATACAGCGAATAGAAATAACTGCCCCAGGTTTCATCTCTGCCGTCGATCTCCGCCACAACGTCATTCGGGTCGTGCGCGGCGTACATCGCTTCATAATCCAGCGTGCGTACAACGGTTTCTTCTTCCGTTTCTTCGGTTGCTGCCGGCACTTCACCGGCGGGCACCTGTTCCGCAGCGTCTGCAGATTCCGCAGCGGCCGGTTCAGCTGCCGCTTCCTGTCCGTCCACAAGGGCAGACCTGTTCCTGCTGCCGCTGTAAGCGAAGAGGCCCGCGCCAAGCAGGCAGATCACTGCCAGCAGAATGATCATTTTTTTCATTGTCATGTTCGTTTCCTCCGGGGAAATTCATTTTGTCCGCTACGGACTATACCATGTTCCCGTCCCGCAGAAAAGGGACTTTTTGTGAACATTCCGCCGGCCGCCTTCACGAAGCCCATGCTTCCGCGAACCGGCGCGCTTCTTCGATCACGTTCTTTTTTGAGCGGATCTTCAGGCTCAGGCAGGGCTTTGACCCCGCCTGCACCCGGAGCCTGTTTTTGAACTCCGGCTGCGCGTACAGCGCGGAAACACGCTCCATATCAAAATTATCAAGGGTAAAGCGGAGTTCTCCCTGCTTCTGCACGATGTCCGTGATCCCTGCCGCGCCGGCAACGCCGCGCAGGATGGCCACCTGCACCAGTGCGTTGACGCCCGGGGGCGGGTCTCCGTAGCGGTCGATCAGCTCATCCAGCAGATCGTCAGCTTCCTCCTCGGTGCGGATCTGAGCGATGCGGCGGTAAATGTCCATGCGCTGTTCCGGCGAGGGGATGTACCGGTCGGGGATGTTGGCGGCGACCGCCAGATCCGCCGAGCAGTCGGCGCGCTGCGGCACCGCGATGCCACGCTCTTCCAGAACAGCCTCGTTCAGCAGCTTCAGGTACATGTCGTACCCCACATCGATCATATGCCCCGACTGTTCCGCGCCGAGCAGACTGCCGGCGCCGCGGATCTCGAGGTCGCGCATGGCGATCTTCATCCCGGAGCCGAACTGGGCAAAATCGCGGATGGCGGTGAGCCGTTTTTCCGCGATCTCCGTCAGCACCTTGTTCCGCCGGAACGTCAGATATGCGGACGCCCGCCGTGTCGACCGGCCGACGCGGCCGCGGATCTGATGCAGCTGCGCGAGGCCGAGTTTGTCGGCGTCTTCGATGATCAGGGTGTTGACGTTGGGAATATCGATCCCGGTCTCGATGATCGTTGTGCACACCAGCACCTGCACCTCGCCGCTGACGACGCGGTCCATCACGTTCGCAAGCTGCCGCTTGTCCATCTGGCCGTGCGCGACGGCGACCGTGACGTTCTCCAGCATGTCCTGCAGCCTCCGTGCGGTGCGCTCAATGTCTTCGATGCGGTTATGCAGATAGTACACCTGTCCGCCCCGCTGCAGCTCGCGGCGGATCGCTTCCGCGAGCACGCCCCAGTCGTGCTCCATCACAAAGGTCTGCACGGGCAGCCGGTCCTCCGGCGGCTCCTCGATGATCGACATGTCACGGATCCCGCTCATCGCCATGTTCAGCGTGCGGGGGATCGGCGTGGCCGTCAGCGTCAGCACGTCCACGCCCTGTGACAGTTCCTTGATGTGTTCCTTATGCGTCACGCCGAAGCGCTGCTCCTCATCCACCACCAGAAGTCCGAGGTCTTTGAACACCACGTCTTTGGAGAGCAGCCGGTGGGTGCCGATCACCAGGTCGCAGGTACCGCTTTTCAGGTCCCGGAGCGTTTCCGTGGCCTGGGCGGAGCTGCCGAGCCGGCTCAGCACGCGGATGTTGACCGGAAAGCCGAAGAATCGCTGCAGCGCCGTCTGGTAATGCTGCTGCGCCAGCACGGTGGTCGGCACCAGAAAGGCTGCCTGTTTTCCGTCCAGCACGCATTTCATCACCGCGCGCAGCGCGACCTCCGTTTTCCCGAATCCCACATCGCCGCAGAGCAGCCGGTCCATGGGTACGGCCGTCTCCATATCTCGTTTGATCTCCGCCGTGCACCGCAGTTGATCGTCGGTCTCCGTGTAGCCGAAGTTCTCCTCAAATTCCCGCTGCCACTCACTGTCGGGCGAGAACGCGAAGCCGGGCAGGCGCTGCCGGGCCGCGTACAGCGCGATCAGCTTTTTGGCCATCTCCCGGGCGGAGCCTTTGGCCTTTGCCCTTGTCCGTGCCCACTCGGTGCCGCCCATCTTTGAAAGGCGCACCACGCGCTCCTCACCGCCGCCCACATATTTGGTGACCATGTCCAGCTGCGTCGCGGGCACATAAAGCGTGTCTGTCCCGGCGTATTCGATCTTGACGTAGTCTTTGTCGGCGCCGTCCACCTGCATACGGATGATGCCGGCAAACCGGCCGATGCCGTGGTTTTCGTGCACAACATAGTCGCCGACGGAGAGGTCGGCATAGCTTTCGATGCGCTTCCGGTCGGCCGGGAGCTTTTTGGGCTGCTTTTTCCGTTTGGATCTCCCGCGCAGCATCTGCGCGTCGGTCAGCACGGCGAGCTTCAGTCCCGGATATTCCATGCCGGCAGAGAGAGCACCTACGGTGATCACACATTCGCCGTTCCCAGGAAGACCTCCTTCCCGGATCTCCGCCGGAAGGCCCTGTTCCCGCAGGTAGTTCTGAAGCACCTCCGCGCGGCGTCTGTCACCCGCTAGGATCACCACACGGTACTCCTGCTTCAGGTAGATCTTCAGATCATCGGCCGCCGCTTTGGCGTTGCCGGCATATGACGGCAGCTGTTTGGCCGCAATACTCAGCAGCGTTTTCGGTGGCAGCGGACCGCGCCCCAGCGTAAAGGCGTCGGCCATATAGACGGGATAGTCCTCCAGTGCGTGAAACATTGCCTCCGGTGAAAGGCAGAAGCTGTCGGCCGAAAAAGCCAGGCGGCCGTCTTTCTTCAGGGCACGCATGTCGTCAGTCAGCTGTTTTTTATAGTCCCGTGCCAGTTCCCCGCAGCGCGTCGGCTGGTCGAGAAATATGAGCGCGTCCGGAGGAATATAATTGAGGCCCGTCGCCGGTTCATACAGCAGCGGCATATACCGGTCACTGTCCGGCATCGGCAGGCCGTTCCGGATCCTGTCGGCGTCGGCGCGCATCGTTTCGGCGAGTTTCCCCGCCGTGGCGCTGCTTCTGCGTTTTTCCTGTTTTTCCGCAAAACGTTCCAGTTCCGCGCTCAGCGCCTCACGTCCGCCTTTTCCGAGGCCCGGAAGCGTTTCCGCCGCCGGCAGGATGGTGCAGCCGTCAATGGCCTGGTCCCGGCGCTGGCTGGCCGTGTCGAAGAAGCCCATGGAGTCGATCTCATCGCCCCAGAACTCCATGCGCACCGGCTGCGCGTCAGCAGGGGAGAACAGATCCAGGATCCCGCCCCGGCGGGCAAACTGGCCGGGGCCTTCCACCTGCTCCGTCTTTTCGTATCCGCAGCGCATCAGCGCGTCTTCCACATCCTCGATGGCATAGCTCCCCGCGGCAGAAAGCGAAAATGCCGCCTTCCGCAGCGTTTCCGGGGGGATCGCGCGCTGCATCAGTGCCGGGACCGACGCCACCGCCACGCTGACAGTTCCTTCCGCCAGCCGATACAGCGCCGCGAGCCTTGCCTGCTCATTGCGCCGCGAAACGGCTTCTGCCGGGAGCAGCGTGAATTCCCGCATCGTGATCACGACCGCTTCCTCCTGCAGCATCGCCTGCAGGTCCCGCGCCATGTTCTCCGCCGCGGTATCATCCGGGCAGATCACAAAGAGCGGAAGACCCAACCGGCTGCGCAGCGCGGCGGCCAGATTAGCCCGGTGGACCGCAGAAAGACCGGAAATGAGCGCAGGAAGTCCTCCGCTCTCCATCAGACCGGGGAGGGCGGAGGCTTCCTTATTTTCCAGTATCTGGTTAAAAAGTTCTTTCATTCTTCCGCGTACTTTTCCCGCTCCCGCACCGCGAGGGCGTCGCAGCGGTTGTTATATTCGTTTTCCGCGTGACCTTTGACCCAGTGGCAGCGAAGCTCATGGATCTCCGCCAGGCACAGCAGTTCCTCCCAGAGATCGATGTTCAGCGCCGGTTTTTTATCGGCTTTCTTCCAGCCTTTCTCCCGCCAGGAGACTGCCCAGCCCTTTTCCAGCGCATCCACGACATACTTGGAGTCGGAATAGAGCTCTACCTCGCAGGGCTCCTTCAGCGCCTTCAGGGCGAAGATCACCGCCGAGAGTTCCATGCGGTTGTTGGTGGTTGCCGCTTCTCCGCCGGAAAGCTCTTTCTCGGCGCCGTTGTAGCGGAGGATCGCACCCCAGCCGCCGGGGCCGGGATTGCCGCTGCAGGCCCCGTCGGTATAGATGGTAACGTGTTTCATGTTTCCGTCGGGGCTTCTGCCGGCGGCGTTTCTTCGGTTTCTGCAGGCTCTTCTTCCTGCGGTGTCCGCTCTGTCTTCTCTGCGCCGATCACGCGGCTGCCTTCCGCAAGCCGCATCACTCGCACGCCCTGTGCGGCACGGCCGACGACCGAGATGTTGTCGACTGATACGCGGATGATGGTCCCGTCGTTGGTGATCAGGAGGATATCGTCGCCCGGATCCACGATCTTCACAGCGGCGACTTTGCCGGTCTTTTCGGTGACCTGGTAGTTCTTCATGCCCTTGCCGCCGCGGCCGTGGCGGGTGTATTCATCCGTGCTCGTGCGTTTGCCATAGCCTTTCTCCGTCAGCGAAAGGATCGCCTCGCCATCGCCGGCGCAGCCCGCGCCGACCACGTAATCGTCCTCCCTGAGACGGATGCCGCGGACGCCGGCTGCCTGCCGGCCCATCGGGCGTACATCCGTCTCGGCAAAGCAGACCGCGAGTCCGTTGTGGGAAGCGATGAGGATATCGTCCTCACCGGACGTATCCAGCACGGTGATCAGCTCGTCGCCCTCGTCGAGCGTGAGCGCGCGGATGCCGGTAACGCGGATGTTCTTCAGCGCGTTCTGCGCCATGCGCTTCACAGTTCCGTTTTTCGTCACAAAGAACAGATATCGCTCGGCATCCAGGCCACGGGCACTGATCATGGTGCTCACCTTTTCCTCGCCCGGCTCAAACGGCAGGATGTTCACGATATTCGTGCCGCGCGCCGCCCGGCCCGCTTCGGGGATGGTGTAGCCCTTCCTTACAAACGCCCTGCCCTTTGAGGTAAAGAACAGGATGTTGTCGTGTGTGGAAGCGGTGAAGACCGTCTGCACATAGTCCTCATCCTTGGCGACGGCTGCGCGGATGCCCTTGCCTCCGCGTCCCTGCGCACGGTACTCACTCACAGGGATACGCTTGATGTAGCCGGCGTGCGTCAGCGTGAAGACGCACTGCTCTTCCTCGATGAGGTCCTCGATGTCGATCTCGTTCTCCACATCCTGGATCTCCGTATAGCGCTTGTCGCCGTATTTGTCGCGGATGGCGATGAGCTCGTCCTTCAGAACGCCTTTGATGAGCTCCGGATCCTGGAGCAGTGACCGGTAATAAGCGATCTTCTCTTCCAGTTCCTTATACTCCGCCTGCAGCTTTTCGCGGTTCAGGCCCTGCAGCTGGATCAGACGCATGTCACAGATAGCCTGCGCCTGCACGTCTGAAAAGCCGAAGCGTTCCATCAGGTTCTGTTTGGCGTTGTCATAGCTGGAACGGATGATCCGGATCACTTCATCGATATTGTCCTGCGCGATCAGCAGGCCTTCCAGCAGATGGGCGCGCTCCTCGGCCTTGCGGAGGTCGTACCTCGTCCGGCGGACGATCAGATCCTCCTGGAATGTGAGGTACTCGTCCAGAATATGCCGCAGCGACAGAATCTTCGGCTGGGTCTGGTCGTTCACCAATGCCAGCATGTTGATGGAAAAGCTCGTCTGCAGCTGCGTCTGCGCGAAGAGGCGGTTCAGTACGACCTGCGGGTTGGCGTCGCGCTTGAGCTCGATGACGATGCGCATGCCGTTGCGGTCGGTCTCATCGCGCAGGTCGGAAATGCCTTCCAGGCGCTTGTCATGCACCTGATCGGCAATGTTCTTGATGAGCTGCCGCTTGTTCACCTGATACGGAAGCTCGGTCACGATGATGCGCACGCGGTTCTGCGCATGCTCTTCAAACTCCGTCCGTGCCCGCAGCACGATCTTTCCGCGGCCGGTCAGATACGCCTGCCGGATCCCGCTGCGGCCCATGATGATGCCCTTCGTGGGAAAATCCGGGCCGGAGATATGCTGCATCAGATCGGGCAGCGTGGCTTCGGGGTTCTCCAGCACGCAGACGCAGGCGTTGATCACCTCGGTGAGATTGTGCGGCGGGATATTGGTGGCCATGCCGACGGCGATGCCGCTGGATCCGTTCACCAGCAGGTTCGGGAACCGCGACGGCAGCACGCGCGGTTCTTTCCGGGTCTCGTCGAAGTTCGGGTCCCAGTCCACCGTCTCCTTGTCGATATCCCGGAGCATCTCATTGGAGATCTTCGAGAGTCTCGCCTCGGTATAACGGTAGGCGGCAGGAGGGTCGCCGTCGACGGAGCCGAAGTTTCCGTGGCCGTCCACCAGCATGTAGCGCATGGAGAAATCCTGTGCCAGACGCACCATCGCGTCATACACGGAAGCGTCGCCGTGCGGATGATAGTGGCCCAGCACATCGCCCACGCAGGTGGCCGATTTCTTGAAGGGCTTGTCGGAGGTGAGGCCGCCCTCGTACATCGTGTACAGGATACGGCGGTGCACCGGCTTCAGGCCGTCCCGGACGTCCGGCAGTGCGCGGCCGACGATCACGCTCATCGCGTAATCGATATAGCTTTTCTGCATTTCATTTACAAGCTCGGACTCTGTGATCACCTGATTGGGAAACGCGATATCCTCCGGCTTGTAATCTCTTTTATGTGCCATTGTTTTATCCTCAGATATCCAGATTTACGACGTACTGCGCGTTCTGTTCGATCCATTCCCGACGCGGCTCCACATCCTCGCCCATCAGCACGGTGAAGATCTGGTCGGCCAGAAGCGCGTCGTTCAGCGTGATGCGGCGCAGCGAGCGCTGCTCGGGATCCATGGTGGTCTCCCACAGTTCGTGCGGGTCCATCTCGCCGAGGCCTTTGAAACGGGAGATGTCGACCTTGACGTTGGGATTGTCGCCCCGCATCTCCGCACTGATCTGATCGCGCTCCTCGTCGGAATAAGCCACGCGCTGCGTCTTGCCGCGCTGCAGCTTGTACAGCGGCGGGACGGCGGAATACACGTAGCCGTTCTCAATGAGCGGGCGCATATAGCGGAAGAAGAAGGTAAGCAGCAGCGTACGGATATGCGAACCGTCAACGTCGGCATCGGCCATGATGATGATCTTGTGATACCGCAGCTTCTCGATGTTGAACTCATCGCCGATCCCGGCGCCGAGCGCCACGATCAGAGGATAGAGCTTGTCGTTGCCGTAGATCTTGTCGGCACGCGCCTTCTCCACATTCAGCATCTTGCCCCACATGGCAAGGATCGCCTGAAAGCGGCTGTCGCGGCCCTGGATCGCGGAACCGGCGGCAGAGTCGCCCTCGACGATGTAGATCTCGCAGAGGGATGGGTCGCGCTCGTTGCAGTCCTGCAGCTTGTCCGGCATCTGGCCGCTTTCAAGGCCTGTTTTTCTCCGGACCGATTCCCGCGCCTTCCGAGCCGCTTCACGGGCCCGGTTTGCCATCATGGCCTTTTCCAGGATCGCCTTGGCAGCGGCCGGATGCTCTTCCAGATACTCCATCAGCTGGTCGTTGACGATGGAATCGACCAGCGTTCGGATGTAGGCGTTGCCGAGCTTCTGCTTGGTCTGGCCTTCAAACTGCGCTTCCGGCAGCTTGACGGAAATGATGGCGGAGATGCCTTCCCGCACATCTTCGCCGGAGACCTTGTCGTCCCCCTTGATGATGTTGTATTTGCTGCCGTAGGCATTGATCACGCGCGTGAGCGCCGTTTTGAAACCGGTCTCATGCATGCCGCCTTCCGGCGTGCGGATATCGTTGGCAAAGGAGATCAGATTCTCGTTGAATCCGTCATTGTACTGCAGGGCCACTTCGGCAATCGCGTCGTCCTTGCTGCCGGTGAGATAGATCACCTCATTGTGGATCACTGTCTTGTGACGGTTGATGTACGACACGAACTCCCGGATACCTCCCTCGTAGCACATGCTGTCCTGCTGCTCTTTTCCTTCCCGATGGTCCCCAATGGAGATGGTCAGGCCGCCGTTCAGGAACGCCTGCTCGCGCATGCGGGTGTGCAGCGTGTCATAGTCGTAGACGGTATCGTCGAACATTTCGGGATCGGGCTTGAAGCGTACGCATGTCCCCGTTTTGTCTGTAGTCCCGATCTCGCGGATCTCCTGTGTAATGTCGCCCCGGGAGAACTTCATCTCCCAGATCTTTCCCTCCTTGTGGACCTGGACCTCCAGCCACTCGGAGAGCGCGTTCACCACCGACGCGCCGACGCCGTGCAGACCGCCGGATACCTTATATCCGCCGCCGCCGAACTTACCGCCGGCGTGCAGCACCGTGAATACCACTTCCAGCGCGCTTTTTCCGGTCTGTTCCTGGATATCCACGGGGATGCCGCGGCCGTTATCGGTCACGCGGATAATATCGCCCGGTTCGATCTCCACTTCGATATGCGTGCAGAACCCCGCCAGCGCTTCGTCGATGGAGTTATCCACGATCTCATATACCAGATGATGCAGACCGGACGCCGAGGTGGACCCGATATACATACCGGGTCTCTTCCGGACGGCTTCCAGTCCCTCCAGCACCTGGATCTGGGAAGCGTCGTATTCCTGGGCTGCCGCCTGCATGGTTTCATTTAATTCTTCTGCCATTGTTTTTCCTGACTTTCCAGTTTTTTGTATATGCTCTGTGTTCCCGCCTGAACGAGATAAACACCGGTCTTTCCCGCTTCTTCGCAGATAAGAAAGGAATTGGGGATATCTTCGGCCGTGTTGACTACCAGCCCCAGTTTTTCCGCGCCGGAAAGGAACTTCCGGGTGATATGGGACTGGGATGTGATATCCAGATCAAAGATGCCGATAACGCTGTCTTTCCGGATCACTTTTTCTTTTCCAAGCTGCAGATACATTCAGCAGTTTTTTCCTCCGTGGATATGGATGACCTTGCCGCCCGTCCGCGCGGAGATCTGTTCGTCCTCGCAGCAGGTGATCAGCGTCTGTCCGCCGCCGATTCGATTCAGCACATACGCCTGCCGCCGTTCATCCAGTTCCGACAGCACATCGTCGAGCAGCAGGATGGGATATTCGCCTGTCTCCTGCAGCACGATCTCCCGTTCAGCCAGCTTCAGCGACAGTGCGGCCGTCCGCGTCTGGCCCTGTGAGGCATAATTTTTTGCCGGCTTGCCGTTGATGAGGATCTCAAGGTCGTCCTTATGGGCGCCGGTGAGGCACTGTTCGCTGTCCAGCTCCGCCTGCCGGTGCTTTTCCTGATGCTCACAGATATCATAATAAATGTCTTTGGAAGAGGCAAACGGATCCTTCACGGTACTCACCGTGAGATACCGCATCTCGATTTTTTCCCCTCTGCCGGAGAAATCCTCGTGGATCGGCGCCGCCGTTTTCTTCAGCCGCTCTGCGTATGCGGCGCGATACCGGATGATCTGTGCGGAGATACGGCACATGGCGTCAGAAAAATCGTCCAGCGTCTCCAGGAGCGACGGTTTCTCCCGCCAGTCCCGCAGAATGCGCGTTTTGTGCTCATACAGCCGGTTATACTCCGTCAGCAGAGAGGCATATTTTGGCCGGATCTGAGAGATGGCCGTATCCATCATTTTCCGGCGTATGGCGGCGCCGTCTTTGATCAGGTTCAGGTCATCCGGAGAAAAAAGCACCACATTCACGGTCTCTGCCAGTTCCGACGCCGTTTTTTTCACACCATTTACTGTGATCTTCTTGGTGCGGCCGGGATACAGACTGATCTTCACCGTCTGGTCGCGCCCATGACTGTACAGCTCGGCCAGGATCTCCGCTTCGGAAAAATCGAATCCGATCAGTTCGCGGTCAAACCGGGAGCGGAAGCTGCGTCCACAGGATACCAGATAGATGGCTTCCAGCAGATTGGTCTTTCCCTGGGCGTTTTCACCGAGGATCACATTGGTGTCATCCTGAAATTCAAAGGTCTCCCAGTCGTAATTGCGGAATCCGTTGAGAACGATCTTACTGATCTTCATCTTTCGTGATCTGCAGTTCCGTGCCGCCGAACGTTACCGTATCGCCCGAACGGATCTTTTTTCCGCGCATCGTGCAAACCTCGCCGTTTACCCGCACCAGACCTTCAACGATCACCGTCTTGGCTTCACCCCCGGACGGAACGAGCGCAGCATATTTCAGCAGCTGATCCAGCTTGATAAATTCCGTTTTTATCGCAATGGTTTCCATTGTTTACTCTCCGGCGCGCAGACGGACCGGCAGGATCATATACGTAAAGTTGCTTTCTCCTTCCGCCGCTTCCAGAATGCAGGGGGATGACGCCGTATTCAGATTGACCGAGATCTTCTCAGCACCTGCCGCTTTCAGCGCATCCATCAGATACCGGTCATTGAAGCCAATCTCAAATCCGTCGCCATTTCCGCTGCAGATGCAGCTGTCCTCCGCTTTTCCGGCAACTGTGGAGCAGAAGCAGTCGATCACATTCTCATTAAAGATCATGTGAATGGGGTTGGCGTTCTTTTCCTTCACGATCAGAGCAACGCGGTCGATCACCTTCATCAGTTCTTCACGCTCCACTTCAATGTGGTAGCGGAACATCGTCGGGATCGACTTTTTATAATTCATAAATTCGCCTTCCAGCCGGCGGCTGATGAGAACAGTGTTTCCGATAAAGAAAGCTACATGTTTGTCTCCAAGCGAGATCTTTACTTCCTCATCACTGTCTTCACAGATGCGTCCCACATCCGTAAGCGCGCTGCCGGGAACAACAAATTTGCAGTCTTCCATATGGAAATTTTCGATCGTCTCTTTCCGCTTGGCAAGCCGATATCCGTCCACAGCCACCAGTGTCAGCTCGTTGTTTTCCACCTCAAACAGAATGCCTGTATAAATGGGACGGATGTCATTATCGGCGACAGCAAATATCGTCTGGTCGATCATATTTTTCAGGATCTTCTGCGGGAGCGAGATGCTCTGGATCTCATCCACCCGGCTGAGCTCCGGATAATCCTCTGTCTCCAGCCCCGCAAAATTATATTCGCTCTTTCCGCAGCGGAGGTGAATGGCCTTGTTGTTTTCTTCGATCACAACGATCCCATCCGGGAGCCTGCGCAGGACTTCGCCGAGAAAACGGGCGTTGATGACGGCCGATCCCAGTTCTTCGATATCAGCCGGAACCGTGGTATAGATCCCTTTCTTGAGATCATAGCCTGTCAGCTTCAGTTCAGCCCCCGCTTCCAGCAGGATGCCTTCCAGTGCCGGAATCGGGCTCTTTGCCGCTGCCGCGCGGGAAACAGTGGCGACAGCAGCCTGAAGTAGATACTTTTCACAGGAGATTTTCATATGCTTTCACCTCATTAAAAAAAATAGAAAAGAAAGAAATAAAGAATATTTTATAGTAAAAGAAATAATAGAAAATAATTCTGTCGAAAACCGGAAAAAATCGGGAAACAGCGGAATTTTTGCTGTTGAGAAAAATGTTGAAAGAATTTCGGCAAATGTTGAAAAAATATGTGAAAGAGATAACAACAGAAGAAAGCCGACATATCAACAGCTGATTGTTGAAAATTCAGAAGGAAGAGGTATTTGTTGTGATATTGGAGGTGATGTCCCGGATCGTCTCCGCCATTTTGGGATCGATCCGCATCAGATCTTCAATTTTGCGGATGGAACTCAGCGTCGTTGTATGATTGCGGCCGAGCTCCCTGCCGATATCCGCGAGGGAAAGATTTGTGAGATTCCGCATCAGATACATGGATACCTGGCGAGCCATGGCCGGATTCTTGGAGCGGTTGTTTCCCTTTAAATCATCCGGCTTCAGGTTAAAGTAGTTGGCAGTCTCCTTAATGATCTTATCCGGGGAGGGAATCTCAGGGCCGTTTCGGATCACATCATCGATTGCCCGGTCGACGGATTCTCTGGTAATCTCGTCGTTCAGGATTTCCTTATAGGCGGTCAGCCTCTTGATTACGCCCTCCAGCTGCCGCACGTTTGCGGTGATCTTGGAAGAGATGTATTCGATGATATCATCGGACAGAAGAAGTCCGAGGCGCGTCGCCTTATTTTTGGCGATAGCCATTCTCGTCTCCAGGTCGGGCGGGGCAATGTCCACCATCAGGCCGCCTTCGAAACGGGTGCGCAGCCGGTCGTCCAGCAGCGACATTTCCATCGGAGGCCGGTCGGACGTGATTACGATCTGATGGCCGGCTTCGTAGATATTGTTGAAGGTGTGGAAAAATTCGTTCTGCGTCGCCTGTTTGCCGGCAATGAACTGAATATCGTCCACCATCAGCAGATCCACATTGCGATGTTTTACACGGAACTCTTCCGCGTTTCCGTCCTTGATGGCCTTCACCATCTGATTGGTGAAGTCATCTCCTTTGAAATAGGAAAGCTTTTTGGAAGGAAAATTATCGTGAAAAGCGTGGCCGATGGCCCACAGCAGATGAGTCTTTCCAAGGCCGGAGTTGCCGTAGATGAAAAGGGGATTGTAGTTTTTTCCGGGATTCTCGGCTACGGAAATGGCGGCCGCGTGGGCAAATTTATTGGAATTTCCTACGACAAAATTATCGAATGTATATCCGGCCATTTCCGGATACTCGCTGTCGTCCCCATTTGAAAGGGGCTCGTAGATTTCCTCACCGGAGAGAATGATCAATTCAAAAGATTCGGAAGAAAAGAGATCCGCGAGAGCTTTTTTGATAGAGTCGGCAAAGCGGGAGGATATGATAGATTTTTTAAATTCCGTAGGCGTGTGGATCACAAAGCGGCAGTCATCCAGCGCCACGGGCGTACAGTCTGCAAACCAGGTGTTGATGGCAGTGCTTGTCAGCTGCTGGGAAAGGACAGCCAGCACTTCCTTCCATATATCCTGAATCGAATTCAAAGACATCACTTCCAGTCAATAATATTGCGCATTATAACTAATTTAGTATATCAGTTTTTGTTCAAAAAAGCAAGAGTTATTCGAAGAAGTAAATATATATAATGTAGAAAAAAGAAGAACCGGCCAAATCGGCCGGTTCTTTAAGAATAAAAGGTTTACTTTTCTTTCTTCAGTTCTTCCAGAATGGCAGTCAGGAGTTCTTCGGTGGTGGGTTTGGGCTCTTCGGGAGGGGCTTCCTCCTCTTCCTTTTTCTTTTTTGCCTCAGCAGCATCGCGAGCCTTGTTGATGGCCTTAACAACAGCGAAAATGACGAGAGCGATGACGAGGAAGTTGATGATCGCTCCGACCAGCGTGCCGAAACCGAGAACGATGGCTTCGATGCCGGCCTCTTCATCGGCAGCGCGGAGTGTGATGTTCAGGGCATCGGTATTGGGGGAATTGAACGCAAATGCCAGAAGCGGGGTAATGACGTTGCTGACGAGAGCTGTGGTGATGGAACCGAACGCGCCGGCGACGATGACGCCGATCGCCATGTCCAGCACGTTGCCGCGGGCAATAAAGGCTTTGAATTCTTCAAAAAACTTTTTCATTGGTTTCCTCTCCTTTTTTCAGTTTTTCGGAATCAGTCTATCGGTACCGCCCATATACGGACGGAGGACCTCCGGAATGGTGACGCTGCCGTCAGCCTGCAGATGATTTTCCAGAAACGCGATCAGCATGCGCGGTGGAGCCACGACGGTGTTGTTCAGGGTATGCGGGAGATACATCTTCCCGTCTTCTCCTTTTACGCGGATCTTCAGGCGGCGCGCCTGCGCGTCAGAAAGATTGGAGCAGGAGCATACCTCAAAGTATTTCTGCTGGCGAGGCGACCAGGCTTCAATATCACACGATTTCACCTTCAGGTCCGCCAGATCGCCGGAGCAGCACTCCAGCTGGCGTACGGGGATCTCCATGCTGCGGAACAGCTCCACGGAGTAGCGCCACATCTTCTCATACCAGGCCATCGAGTCTTCCGGCTTGCACACAACGATCATTTCCTGCTTCTCAAACTGATGGATGCGGTAAACGCCGCGCTCCTCAATGCCGTGAGCGCCCTTTTCCTTGCGGAAGCAGGGGGAGTAGCTGGTGAGCGTCTGCGGCAGCTGATCCTCGGGAATGATCTGGTCGATGAACTTGCCGATCATCGAGTGCTCCGAAGTGCCGATCAGATACAGATCCTCGCCCTCAATCTTGTACATCATGGCGTCCATGTCGCTCTGGCTCATTACGCCTTCCACCACGTTGCCGTGGATCATGAACGGAGGAATACAATATGTGAAATTTTTATCGATCATAAAATCCCGCGCGTAGGCGAGGACGGCGGAATGCAGACGCGCGATATCGCCTATCAGATAATAGAAGCCGTTGCCGGAAGTTCTGCCGGCCGCATCCATATCGACACCGTTGAAGCGGGCCATGATCTCCGTGTGATACGGGATGGGATAATCGGGCACGACGGGCTCGCCAAAGCGCTCCACTTCCACATTGGCGCTGTCATCCGGGCCAAGCGGCACGGACGGATCGATGATGTTGGGGATCAGGAGCATGATACGGTGGATCTTCTCGGCGTACTCCTCCTCCAGCTTTTCCAGTTCCGCCAGACGTTCGGCGTCCAGGCGGACCTGTTCCTTGACCCTTTCGGCTTCTTCCAGTTTGGAGGGGTCTTTTTTTGCCTGTCCCATCAGCATGCCGATCTGCTTGGACAGCTTGTTCCGCTGCGAGCGAAGCTCACTGGCCTCTGTGATGGCGGCTCGATTCTTTGCGTCGAGCTCCACGACCTCATCGACGAGAGGAAGCTTGGCGTCCTGATACTTTTTCCGAATGTTTTCTTTTACGAGTTCCGGGTTTTCCCGGACAAATCTGATATCCAGCATGCGCGTTCTCCTTTCACTGCATTGCCATAAGATTCTGAATCAGTCGTTCCCGATCGTCCGCGGAGTAATATTCGAGAACGATCTTTCCGCCGGTGCGGCTTTCGGAAAGCGTCACTTTCCTACCCAGCTGCGCCGTCAGTTCCCGCGAGATCTCCGCCGCGTAGTCCACCGTGAGCGGATCCGGGGCCGCTTTTATGCCTGAACGGGAGGCTTTTTTCAGCCGTGCCGCCAGGAGCTCGGTCTTCCGCACGGAAAGCGCCTTTGCGACCACTTCCTCAGCGGCTTTTTTCTGCAGCTCCTCCTGCTCCACGGCAAGCAGCGCCCGAGCGTGGCCGGAGGAGAGCTTTCCCTCTTCCACCAGCTCGGAAACGGCGGGGCAAAGCCTCAGCAGCCGCAGTGAATTGGTGACGGCCGTCCGGGATTTGCCGACGCTTCGCGCCGTTTCCTCCTGCGTAAGGTTATAGTCAGAGATCAGTTTCTGATATCCTCGCGCCTCTTCCATCGGGTTCAGGTCTTCGCGCTGCAGATTTTCGATCAGTGCGATCTCGTCGGCCGCGCGGTCGTCGACCTTCAGGACACGGACGGGGACCTCCGTGAGGCCGGCCATGCGGGAAGCGCGCCAGCGACGTTCACCGGCGATGATCTGATAATATCCGGAGGGAAGAGCGCGCACGAGGATCGGCTGGATGAGTCCGTGCTGGGCGATGGACGCGGCGAGATCCCGCAGACTTTCCTCTTCAAACCGCCCGCGCGGCTGACCGGCGCGGGGCTCGATCGAAGAAAGTGGCAACAGCCGGTCAGAAGAACCTTCCTCCTCCGTCATTTCCGGGCCGAACAGCGCGTCGAGGCCGATGCCGAGCCCGTATTTCTCTTTAGCTGCCATCAATGACCCCCATTTTTCTGTAAAAATTCTTCGGCCAGGGCCATATACGCCCTGCTGCCTTTGTTCGATTTATCATACACGACGCCGGGCAACCCGTGGCTGGGCGCCTCCGAGAGCCGGACCGAGCGCGGGATCACGGTCTCATATACCTTTTCCGGCATGAATTTCCGCAGTTCCCGTTCTACCTGCAGCGTCAGATTGGCGCGCCCGTCGTACATCGTGAGGAGGATCCCCTCGATCTTCAGCCGGCGGTTGAGGCGCTGAGAACAGCGCCGGATGCTGGAGATCAGGTCGGCAAGGCCTTCCAGCGCGTAATATTCGCATTGCATCGGGATCAGCACACTGTCGACCGCGGCAAGCGCGTTGATGGTGATGAGCTCCAGAGACGGAGGACAGTCTATGAAAATATAATCGTAATCCTCATAGAGACGGCTGAGCGCGCCGCGGAGGATGCGCTCCCGGCTGTCCACCGCGATCAGTTCCACCGACGCCGCTGCCAGGTCCTTTCCGCTGGGGATAACGTCGCCGTAAGGCGTGTGAACGACGCAGTCCTCCGCCGGCGTCCCGCGGATCAGCACGTCATAAAGATTCGGGGAGGAGCTTTTTTTCACGCCCATGCCGGAACAGGCGTTTCCCTGCGGATCGCTGTCAACCAGAAGAACGCGAGCGCCCCGCAGCGTCAGCGCGGCGCACAGATTCACACAGGTGGTTGTTTTTCCAACGCCGCCTTTCTGGTTGGCGACGGCAATAAACTTGGCCATAAAACAGTCTGTTCCCTCAAAAACTCGGAATTCTGTCGATTAACGTCAGCATTATACCAGTCAAAACGGCAAAATGCAATTGTTTCACGTGAAACATGCCAAAGAAGCAGAGAAAAAATGTTTCACGTGAAACGTTACAGAAAGGAATAATTGTTTCACGTGAAACATAGCTTGACGAATACGTACACAGGGTGTAGGGTGTAGGGTATAGGAATCAGGAGGGCTTTAATTATGGAAAGTTTTCGGAATCTTAAAGTATGGCAGAAATCAATGGATCTTGTTGTAGAAGTATATGGGATTGCGAAAGCTCTTCCAAAAGAGGAACAATATGCACTCGCTGATCAGCTTCGCCGTGCTGCAGTTTCGATTCCTTCCAATATAGCAGAGGGGTATGGCCGGAGCACGACGAAAGAATATGTTCACTTCTTGAATATAGCCAGAGGCTCAAAAATGAAGTGGAAACACAGCTTCTGCTTTGCGCGAAACTCGGATATCTTAACGAAACAGCTGTTGAACCCGCACTGTCGATCTGCACAGAAGTCGGCAAAATGCTCACTGCCATGTTAAAAAAATTACCGATGCGCTGATCATACTACCCTACGCCCTACACCCTACACCCTAAAACTGGAGGTAACCATGCCGGGACCGGGACATTTTGGACCGCGGGGCTTTCTGACCGAAGAGGAAAAACAGAATAAACCGGAAGTCAGCAAGGAACTGATCCTGCGGATCCTTTCCTATCTGAAACCGTATTGGTGGCAGCTGCTGATGGTGTTCATCACCATTCTGGTGTCCGCCGTACTCGGACTGCTGCCCAGTATCATCATCGGCCGCGTCGTCGATGAGGCGCTGGTCGGAAAGAACATGACGCTGCTGATCCGTCTGCTGCTGATGGCTTTTGCTACGCTCATGGCGTCGCAGATCATCAGCGTGGTGGAGAGCTACATCAACGCCTGGATCTCACAGCGCATCATTTTCGACATGAAGAATCAGATGTACGACCATCTGCAGCATATGCCGCACGCGTTCTTCACGTCGGAAAAACAGGGCGACATCATCACTCGTATGAATTCCGACATCAGTGGTGTGAGCAGCGTGATCTCCGGCACGCTGACAAATATCGTCAGCAATATCGCTGTTGTCGTCACCACACTGGTCGCACTCTTCTCCATGAGCTGGAAGCTGGCCATCGTGGGCATCATCGCGATTCCGCTGCTGATCCTGCCGACGCGCTCCGTCGGCAAGACGCGGTGGAAGATCGTAACGGAGAGCCAGGCCAAAAACGACGAGATGAACCAGCTCATCAACGAAACACTTTCCGTGAGCGGCTCACTATTAGTGAAACTTTTCACAAGAGAAGAGAAGGAGTACGAGCGTTTTGTCGATGTGAACGAGGAAGTGACACAGCTTTCGCTGAAGGAACAGCGCAGCGGCAGCTGGTTCCGCGTGGTGATGGGCATGTTCACACAGCTGGCCCCGCTGCTGATCTACTTTGCCGGCGGCTGGTTCATCATCTCCCGCGCGGACCCCACGCTCACCGTCGGTACCATCACAGCTACGGTAGCCCTGGTGAACCGGCTATACCGCCCGGTGGAGTCGCTCCTGAACATCGGCGTGTCCTTCACGCGGTCATTGGCCCTATTCAGCCGTATTTTTGATTATTTCGACATGGTGAACCCGATCAAGGAACCGGAAAACGGCCTGAAACCGGACGTCACCAAAAAAGATATCCAATACGACCATGTGGAATTCGCCTATGATCCTGAAAAACCGCTGCTAACAGACATCGATTTTACCGTGCCCGGCGGCAAAATGTACGCCATCGTCGGCCCGTCCGGCTCCGGCAAGTCCACGGTGGTGAATCTGATCCCGCGCCTCTACGACGTGTGCGGTGGCAGTGTGAAGATCGCCGGCGTCGACGTGCGTGACTTCGACCTGACCTATCTGCGCAGCTGCATCGGTGTGGTGACGCAGGATACCTACCTGTTTAACGGTACAATTCGCGAAAATCTCCTCTACGCCAAGGAAGACGCGACGCCGGAGGAGATGGCCGCCGCCTGCCATATCGCCAATCTCACGGAGTTCATCGAAAAACAGGAGCAGGGCCTGGATACCGTAGTGGGCAACCGCGGCCTGAAGCTGTCCGGCGGTGAAAAACAGCGCATTTCCATCGCGCGCGTGATCCTGAAAGACCCGAAGATCCTGATCCTCGATGAGGCGACCTCCGCACTCGACTCCATTTCCGAAAATGCTATCCAGGAGGCGCTCGACGCGCTGATGGAAGACCGCACCAGCATCGTGATCGCACACCGTCTCTCCACCATCCTGAAAGCCGACCGTATCCTTGTAGTTAAGGACGGCGTGATCTCCGAACAGGGAACGCACGAGGAACTGCTGGCGAAAGAGGGTGTTTACCGCGAGCTGTACGAGACCCAGTTCCGCAGGATCCTGGACATCGAATCAGAAAAACAGGACCCAGATTTAGTGGAAAATGACGGCTGAAAACACAAGAAATTGGGAGACGAGGAAACCTGCAAAAAACCCCGAAAAAACCGAAAAAAAGGCTTGCTTTTCCTGCTCTTGTTTGTTATAATCTCTAAACGCGAGAAAATTGTCGCGCATTTTTATAGGAGGAGGTGGCAAATCGCATGGCAAACATCAAGTCTTCCGCAAAGAGAGACCTTAAGTCCAAGGAGCTCAGAGCCAAGAACCGCGCTGAGAAGACCGCGCTTAAGACCACAATGAAAAAGTTTGACGCTGCTGTGAATGAAGGCAATAAGGAAGCAGCCGTCGATGCCTATAAAGTTGCTGTTAAGACTGTTGACCGCGCAGCCGGCAAGGGCCTGCTGCACAAGAATAACGCAGCCCACAAGAAATCTGCAATGGCAAACAAGCTGAATGCACTGGACTGAGTAACATTCTTAATTTTTAGATACGAAGGGGCGCAGTGACTGCGCCCCTTAGGCATTTATGCGCAGAATGTCAGGGGAGAACACCATGAAAAAGCTGATGCTGATCGTTAACCCGGCGTCCGGCCGGGAAGGATATCGGTATTACTTCGGCGAGGCGATGCATCTGCTCGCGCGCGGCGGCTTTGCGCCAACGCTGTTTTTCACCGGCGGACACGGAGACGCGACGAAGCTGGCGTTTGAGCACGCAGCGGACTATGACCAGGTCGCCTGTGTCGGCGGCGACGGCACGCTCAGCGAAGTGCTGGCCGGCCTGATCCGCATCCCCGATCCCCCTCCCGTCGGCTACATTCCCATGGGCACGGCCAACGACGTGGCCACGACGCTCGGCCTTGCGAAGAACGATATGGTGGGCGCTGTCCAGCAGATGCTGGCGGGAACGCCGCACCCGTATGACGTGGGCGGCTTCGGCGACGACGAGTATTTTGCCTACATCGCCGCCTTCGGCGCGTTCACCGAAGTGAGCTACGCCACGCCGCAGAGCCAGAAGCGCGCACTGGGCCACCTGGCCTATGTGCTGCAGGGAATGTCAACGCTCAGTAAAATCGAGCCCATCCACACTCAAGTGGAGTATGACGGCGGTGTGTTTGAAGGCGATCTGGTGTACGGCAGTATGTCGAACTCCACATCCGTTGCCGGCATTGTGCGCCTGCAGGAGGACATGGTGAGCCTGGGCGACGGTATGAGCGAGCTGGTTCTCGTCAAGGACCCTAAGCGGATCGACGCCTTCGGAGAGCTGGCGACGGCCGTTCTCGCACGCACGTTCGACAGTGAGAGCCTTGTGATCGCGCATACCAGAAAAGCAAAATTCACGTTTGACAAGCCCGTCGCCTGGACGCGCGACGGCGAAGCCGGCGGTGAGCATCAGGAGATCGTTCTTCGCAACTATCCCGCACCGGTTCAGATGATTTTTTAAGGAAACACACACAGATAATATTTTAATAATAAAGGAAGGAACGATTCGTATGAAGAGAGTGAAAATCGCGCAGATCTTTGCCGATCCGTCTGTTTTTGCCGGCAAGAGCATCACCGTGTGCGGCTGGGTCCGCACCGTAAGGGACATGAAAAACTTCGGCTTCATCGAATTGAACGACGGCAGCAACTTCAAGCCGCTGCAGGTCGTATTTGCCCGGGATACACTGGAAAACTACGACGAGATCGCCCGCCAGAACGTTGGCGCGGCGCTCATCGTTCAGGGTGTGCTGGAGTTGACGCCGGAGGCGAAGCAGCCGTTTGAGCTGAAGGCTGAGAGCGTTCAGGTGGAAGGCGTTTCCACGCCGGACTATCCCCTGCAGAAAAAGCGCCATTCGGCGGAATATCTGCGGACGATCCAGCATCTCCGCCCACGCACCAACCTCTTCTCCGCTGTGTTTCGCGTACGCAGCGTCGCGGCGCAGGCCGTACACGAGTTCTTCCAGAGCCGCGGCTTCGTCTACGTGCAGACACCCATTATCACCGGCTCCGACTGTGAGGGCGCCGGCGAGATGTTCCGCGTGACCACGCTGGATCTCAACAACCTGCCTCTGAAGGAAGACGGGACTGTCGACGACAGCAGGGATTTCTTCGGCAAGGCCACCAACCTCACGGTTTCCGGCCAGCTCAACGCCGAAAACTTTGCCATGGCCTTCGGTGACGTCTACACCTTCGGCCCCACGTTCCGTGCGGAAGTGTCGTATACACCGCGGCACGCAGCAGAGTTCTGGATGATCGAGCCGGAGATGGCGTTTGCCGACCTGAACGACTATATGGACACAGCCGAGCAGATGGTGAAGTACATCATCAACACCGTGCTGGAGCGCTGCCCGCAGGAGATGACCTTCTTCAACTCCTTTGTCGACAAGGGCCTGCTGGATCGCCTCGGCAACGTGATCTCCCACGATTTTGGCCGCATCACCTACACCGAAGCTGTGGAACAGCTGCTGAAGAGCGGCAAAAAGTTCGATTACCCTGTCAGCTGGGGCATCGACCTGCAGACCGAGCACGAGCGCTACCTCACCGAAGAAGTGTTCAAAAAGCCCATTTTCGTCACGGACTATCCCAAGGAGATCAAGGCTTTCTATATGCGTCTCAATGACGACGGCAAGACCGTCGCCGCGGCGGACTGCCTGGTCCCCGGCGTCGGCGAGATCATCGGCGGCAGCCAGAGGGAAGAGAGGCTTGATGTGCTGACCCGGCGCATGCATGAGCTTGGCCTCAAGGAAGAAGATTACTGGTGGTATATCGACCTCCGCCGTTACGGCAGCTGCCGTCATGCCGGCTACGGTCTTGGCTTCGAGCGCATGGTGATGTATCTGACGGGTGTGTCCAACATCCGCGACGTGGAACTCCACCCGCGCACGACCGGCAACGCGGAATTCTAAAACAAACACGAGGCTGTTCCTGTTTCGGAGCAGCCTCTGCCTGCAATTGGAGACGTTATGAAACGACTGAACTGGATCCTGATCCCGCTTCTTCTGGTGCTGCTGGCGGTTCTCGGCCTGGTGGTATGGAAAAACGCGACGGGAGAACTGAAGATCACCAGCCTGCAGGAAGCGCTGGCCCCCACACCCTCTCTGACGCCTGCGCCGACGCCCACCCCAACCCCGACCCCGACCCCGACACCAACTCCCACGCCGACCCCGACACCGGAACCAACGGAGGTGTGGTACATCGAGGAAGGGGCACTCTCCGGCCCTGCGCTGGAAGAGGAATGCTTCCATCTCAGCTATGATGCTTACGAGCTGGCCGATTTCCTGCAGCGGGAGGACGTCCAAAAACTCATCAACGGAAAACAGCTCGTCTGGAACCCGGAGATCGAGCGCTTCCCGGACACGCCGGTACGCTGGTACTTTGATGAGACCATCCTCTGCATCGTGTGGCAGGAAGTGGAAGCGCACGCCTGCGGTACCTTCTCGGAGATCATCATCGCCGACGGATCGCAGCTGCGCCGCCGCATCTCCGGCGACACACCCTGGAGCTATGAGTTCCGCACCACATCGTCCTTTGCGTTCAGCTCCAACGCGGTGCTGGCTTCCGGCGGCGACTTCTATTTTCATGGCCGCAACTGCGGCATCTCGGTGTACGACCGGCAGATCGTGCGCTTTGAGCCCTACACCTGCGACAGCTGCTTCTTCACCTCTGACGGCGACATGCTGTTCGTCTACCGCGGACAGATGACCGATCAGGCGGAGGCCGAACAGTTCATCGCAGAGAACGACGTGCTGTTCTCTCTGGGCTTCGGCCCCGTCCTTGTAGATGACTATGTCGACGTGACGCCCGACAGCTATCCCTGGGGCGAGATCAATGACACCTACGCGCGCGCCGCCCTGGGCATGTTTGAGGAACACCACTATCTGCTGATGAACATCAACTGCTGGCGGCCGGGCACGGAGTACTATTATCTGGCCACATTGCGCCAGGCGGCTGATGCCATGATCGCCCGCGGCTGCCGCAAGGCTTACACGCTGGACGGCGGCCAGACCGCCACCACGGTGTTCCACAATGAACTCATCAATCCTGTGCAGTTCGGCTGGGAGAAAGACATCAGCGACGTGATCTACTTTGCCTCCGCCAAGGGCGCCGAAGTAAAGTACGTTCCCTGGTATGAAATACAGGGCACAGGCAACAGCGAAGCGGTAACAGATGGCGATGTATCAGAGATAACCGACGATAGTCAGTCAGCAATCATAATCAGCGAATAAGAAAAAGCGGGACCGCGTGAGCGGTCCCGCTGCGATTTATGCAGGATTTCTTACTTGATCGAGAAGAAAGCGTCTTTGCCGGGGTACTGGGCCACGTCAAACAGCTCTTCCTCGATGCGGAGCAGCTGATTATACTTCGCGACACGGTCGGTGCGGGAAGGAGCACCGGTCTTGATCTGGCCGGCGTTGGTGGCAACGGCGATGTCGGCAATGGTGGTGTCCTCGGTCTCACCGGAGCGGTGGGAGACGATGGCGGTGTAGCCGGCGCGGTTGGCGGTCTGGATGGCGTCCAGGGTCTCGGTCAGGGTGCCGATCTGGTTGACCTTGATCAGCACGGCGTTGGCGGCGCCGAGCTCGATGCCCTGCTTGACGCGGGCGGCGTTGGTGACGAACAGATCGTCGCCGACGAGCTGCACGCGGCTGCCCAGGCGCTTGGTCAGGCGCTGCCAGCCCTCCCAGTCGTCCTCGCCCAGACCGTCCTCGATGGAGATGATGGGGTACTTGTTGACAAG
>JAEEGI010006051.1_pt1 | contig 27444 bp, 13 predicted proteins | sample 8958751 | NCBI WGS metagenome assembly JAEEGI01 (sample SAMN16246545, study PRJNA631951) | gut metagenome | biome: gut microbiome; feature: rumen; material: KS-attached | host: Bos | place: Iran: Karaj | collected 2018-10 | reverse complement strand
ACCAACGGCAAGACAGCCATCCTCATCGCTCGCCCCAAGATCCCCCTCCAGCACTTCGAAATCTGGCTCTAACTCACTCCTCTAAATCCCACAAAAGTGTCCATATCTCAAAAAAATGTTGAGATATGGACACTTTTGTTATTCTATATTTGTCCACAACTCAAAAAAATGTTGAGTTGTGGACACTTTTATTGCCCTATATTTGGCCACATCTAATATTATTTGTATTTTTGCCCCAAAATTTAAAGAAAGATGGGCAAAATTATCGCACGAATAACAGAAGTTGAGGTACTAGAGCGGAAATACCGCTCTGAAAAGTCTGAATTTGTGATTGTCTACGGCCGGCGCCGCATTGGCAAGACTTTTCTAGTGAATCATGTGTTTGCCGACAGGTTCACCTTTACATACGTTGGTGCTCGGAAACAGAAACCTCAGAAACAACTGCAGCGTTTTGCCGAGCAACTAAAAATATATAGCGGCTCTACTTTTGCTCCGACTCTATCTAATTGGGAGGAAGCTTTCAATCAGTTGCGGTCGCTTATTGAATCAAAGCCTCGCCAACAACGGAAGGTTATTTTTTTCGATGAGATGCCCTGGATTGACACCCCCCGGAGTGCCTTTGTCGAAGCATTAGAGTACTTTTGGAATGCTTGGGCGGCACAGCGCGATGACATCTTGTTCATTGCTTGTGGCTCGGCCACATCATGGATGGTGAACAAACTCATCCGCAACAAGGGCGGATTATACAATCGTATCACTGAGCAGATTTATTTGCGTCCTTTCAAACTGGCCGAGTGCGAACAATATTTGCATGCCGCTGGGTGCCAATGGGATCGGTACTCCGTTATGCAGTGTTACATGGCGATGGGTGGTGTGCCCTTTTATATGAGTCTATTGGACCCGACACAGAGTTTGGCACAAAACCTTGACCGATTGTTCTTTTCCAAAAATGCTCCGATGCGTGAGGAATTTGACGAATTATTCCTTGCCTTGTTCAATCACGCTGACAAGTACATCAGTGTTGTCAGTGCTCTGTCGGAGCATCGAGAAGGAATGCTCCGTGCTGAAATTGCACAAAAGACAAAACTTTCAGGTGGTGCGCTCACACTAGTGCTTGACAATCTAGAGCGTTGCGATTTTGTAGAGAGTTACTCCCGTTTCAAATCATCTGTTCGCAACAAACTCTATCGCATTAGCGACCCTTACACATTATTCTATTTCAAATTCCTCAGTAAAAACAACTCAAAGGATGAGCACTGGTGGAGCAACAACATGAACTCACATTCTGTTGAGTCGTGGCAAGGCTTTAGTTTTGAGACCATTTGTATGATGCATCTCAACCAGATTAAGCAAAAGCTGGGCATCAGTGGTATCGCAACCAGTGCCAGTTCATGGCGCACTTTGGGTAAGCCATACACTTCAGGGGCCCAGGTTGACTTGGTCATCGACCGTTCTGACCGCGTCATCAACCTTTGTGAAATGAAATTTTCGGTCGAGCCTTATACCATATCTAAATCCTATGAAGAACTGCTGCGCAACCGTATGGCCCTATTTCGTGCCGAGACGCACACCCGCAAGAGTTTGTCAATTACCATGGTAACCACCTATGGTATCGTTCGTGGTCTTCACTCCGGCATTGTCCAAAGCGAGGTCGTTATGGATGACTTGTTCCGAGAATAAGTCGTCACAAACTGGCAATACCCCAGCCGAGGTGGCCGGGGTAAGCCAGACAGAGACACACCCACTGGTGTGCGTGAATTTAAAGACTATTGTGCGACCAGCACTTTGCGGGCAGTGCCGTCGCTGTAGCGGACGATGTTGATGCCCGGCTGCGGGGTGCTGATGCGGCGGCCATCCAGCGTGTAGCGTGCCACCTCGTGGGCATTGTCCTTGCCAACATTTGCCACACCGCTGTAGGCATGGTCATCGATGCGGAAGGCGGGGCTGATGACCTGCTCCTGCCAGTTGCCGCTCAAGTCGGTCAACTTGATCTTCAGGTCAAACCAGCCCTTCTCGCCGTTGCCCTCCACCTGGCTCAACTCGCCACGGTAGAAATAGCCAAAGGCCGGCATGAAGAAGTTCTCAGGAACTTCCTCGACAGCAAACGGCTCCCAACTGTCGGCATCGTAGGGCGAATAACTCACCTCCACCGTTTGTGGTTGGCAGTCAAACCAATAGCGGTCAGTGTAATGGAAATTGAAGTCACCACCAGCAAACTCCAGAATGCCCTCGTTGCCGCTGGCAAAGCGGTCGGTGATATTGCCTGCGGCATCACGCAGCCACAGCATCTGCAGGGTGGGTGCCGTCCAGTCTTCCAGAGCCCAGTCATAGAACACATGGGTATGGTTCTTGCCCGCTAGTCCGTCCACCTCCACGTTGGTGTTGACAATGTCCACATCAATTTGCCCCACTTTTTTCTCCAGGATGAAGTTGTAAAAGTCTGTGGGTATTGCCGCTACATCGGTGCAGATGACTGAGTCCTGGTTGTAGGTGATTTGCAGTTGGGCACTAGCCAGGTCGCTGCCTCTGAATTCACCGTAGCGTCCCAGATAAACAAAGTCAATATAGGAGTATTTGCCACCAACCCACTCTTGATAATAGTTTTGTGCTAACACCGCATTGATGGGGCAACCCGTGCCGTATGCCAAGGTTTTCTGCCGGTCAGTGAACGAGAAGTGGGGATTGCCCGGATAATCAATGATGTCTGCATTGGGATCCTCTGGTACATGAAATGAATAATTGCCGGCGATGTCGTGGCCGCTATTGACATATTCCACCCCATTCTTGGTGACAATGGCTGCTTGGCCGTAGATGGTTGAGCTGTAATAGACCGTGTCGACTATTTCATGCCAGACACCATCTTCATCCTCATAACTCCAGTCATTGATAGTCATTTGACGGTGGTCGCCAAAGCCGGGGTAAAAGAGCATCTTGATGCTATTGTCCTCACGCTCGGGCGCATCGAGATAGAACGAGGTCAAACCACTCGGAGCAAGTCGGTCGCTGCTGCCCAAGACTCCGCTGTACATTACGCCATTCCATACGGCATTCATCTTAAACTCAGTGGTGCCACCCCCTTCTTCGGGATTATAGGCCGGGGTGGGCTGGAATTGCTCTTGATAGAGCACATAATCTGTCGGGTCGTTGACAAAGGTGAAGTCACCGTCAATGCCGTCCTTGCTTTGCACCATCATGTAGTCTGTCGTGTTGTCGCTTGCAGTGCAGTTAACAATGACTTTAATGCGGTCGCTCACATTGTTGATGTAGAAACGATTGTTGTTGGCTTCTCCCACGAAATCTGCTCCGCGGCTGGCGAAATAGCTGCCTAATGCATCATTGGCTTCGTTTGAAACGATGACAAAGTCCATGGCCATGCCATTGGTGTTGCCTTCATCTATAGTTTCATTCGTAGTTATGTCAATGAGAGGGACAGTGCACAGTGTGCCGTCGGGTTTGAGCATGTTGGCTTCGACCAGGTTAGTAGCCTCATCTAGGTTCAGGATAATGGCGGTGTCACTGGTTATGTTGACCTGCTCCCTGATGACAAAATATAATCCGCTACCATCTTGCGCAAATTCGCTAGTCAGTATGTCATAAGTGCCTATGGGCACATCGGCGCAGACCACTTGGTGACTGCCAAACTCTTCAGCCCAGTAATCCAAATTCGATTCACTGTTCGTCAAGTTTACCGTTGTGCCATAATAGGGTCCGAACTTGTCTTCGTTGGCCACAATGTTGCAGGTGACGGTGACAGTCTGCCCCGGAGCGGCATTGTAACGTCTGTGCTGCATTTGGGGCTTACTGGCATAGGTCTTGATGCCACTGCGCTCGCTCTTGAGGTCATACCGGGTCAGGTCCAAGCCCGGTTTGTACTGTGTCATTGTTGGGCACCCAGGCAAAGTGGGACCCTGCTTGACAATGGCGATGTGGGCATTTGCACCCAGATAACAGGCTGCGCCCATGATGATCGCCGTCAATAATTTGGTCATTTTCGCTTTCATCTTTTTTGTTTTTAAAGGTGTTAATAATAGGGGTTGAAAAGGTTTTCGAGTGCAAAATTACTATCACCCTCACACGGCGACCAAATAAAAGCAGCGCAGAAAACTGCTTATTTATAAATGAGCAGGAAAAACGACAAAAATCCCCCGAAAATCGCTGTTTTCGGGGGCAGAATTGATTGTTACGTATGGAAAAAACATTAATTCTATGATTTTTCCCCAGATAAATATCACCAGCTATATACCAGTTGTCCCCAGGGTATGCTTTGTCGCTGAAAGCGACTGAGTTGAGTAACCGGGGGTGGAGCTTGCGCCACCCTCGGACAGAACGCAAACTTTCATCCTCGCTGAAGGCGAGCATTTAGTTTTCGAGGCAAGGTGCTCGCTTTCAGCGAGATTTTTAGTATGTCCTCATACCGGAGGTGTCGCAAGCTCCACCCCCGGTTACTCAGATTGTCACCTTCGGTGACGCTGCTTCCTCACCAAAAAACAAAAATACTAATTGGGGGACAACTCGTATATAACTCCCATTGTTAGTTGTTTTCACTGCTTACAAAGGTACAACATTGTTCTTCTGTCATAATAATATCACCTATCGGGTGCAAATGCCAATGATTTTTACTATCTTTGCAACCGAAAGGGCAAAAATGAATGTATGCACTTTGAATATCGGATGAACAACAAAGTTTTGTCTCAACTGCGGCGCGTGATGATGGTTTGCATCACGTTGCTTGTTTTGTGTCCGATCGCATGGGCCGCCATCGACCGCACCTATATCGACCGCACCTATCAGCAATGGTCAACTCTGCCCAGCAAACAGCTAGTGGACATGGGTATAGACTTCCGCAAGAATCAACAACGAATCGACAGTGCCTTCCTTTGTTTCTCCATTGCAGCCAACCGCTATTATGACAAGCATCTGACCGATGCTGACCGCCGCGAGAGTGTACGGGCATTTCAAATGATGGGGAGAACCTATTTTTTTGAGTACGAGGATTTCATCAAGGCAGACAGCATCGTCTCTCTGGCAGAGGAGTTGGCACATCAACACCATTACAATGACATGTTACCCGACATCTTGATTGATCGAGCTAGCATCGTTAAAGCATTGAACATGGTTGTGCACGGCACTCAGCGCGTAGATACCATTTCGCTCAATATGCTCAAAACCGCATTCCATCTTGCTTATAGGAATGGCAACTGGGAGTCGGCGAAAGCCAGTTTCTTTAATTTGATGATTGATTGTATTCAGGTGAATGAGAGCGAATACATTGGTGGAATTATGGACTCGGTGATGCGTGTGATGCCTGAATCAGTAGCATGGCAACCCATGGCGGTTCAACTGATTGGTGGCGTACAGGCGTTTAACAATGGTGATTTGAAAGGGGCATTAACCCATCTGCAAGCCTTTAAGGCCAGCATTCCCAAGTACACTAATTACAACGAACAGCCATCTGCTCTGATGATAGCCAATGGCTATTTGCACACTTGCCTCATGAACATGGGGCGCTATGAGGCAGCACGTGATTATCTGGAGGAAAACACAGCCATTGCAATCAATAGTCACCAAAGTTTTCACCTGATGGATGCTTACAGGAACATGGCTCACTATTATCAATTTTTGGGTGATTCGGTTCAAGCAGAAAAGTACAGGTTGAAGTTCTTGGAATGCCGGGACGAGATTGTCAACAAGAAGCGGCTCGGCAATGTGGAGCAACAGCAATTCTTGCGTGCCATGGAAAAGAAGAACCGCGAGGTGGCACAGCTAGCACAGCAACGCCAGGCACGGGAAAGAATCATCTTGTGGGTCAGCATAGCCGCTATATTGTTGCTGGTGATTGTGGGCTTCTTAATATGGCATAACCGCAAGATTGCTCAGCGCAACCGAGAGCTCTACGAACGCATGCAGCAACTGCTTGAACAGGATGAGAAACTGCTGCACGAATTGCAGCAACAGGCCGAATCAGTGCCCCCCGTCGACCCGGATCCATCAGGCCATGCCGAGAAGACACACGGTTCATCGCCGCTCGATGACACAGAGAAGTCCGAACTGCTCCACCGCATCTTCATCGTGATGGAGACTTGCGACGAGGTGTTTCAGGAAGGATTCACGCTTGAACGCCTGGCGGAACTTGCCCAAGGCAACCGTAACTATGTCTCAAATGTTATCAATGAGCGGTATGGCATGAATTTCAATGCGCTGATGGCCGAATACCGTGTGAAAGAAGCGTGCCGCCGCATGAGTGACAAAGAAAAATATAGCAACCTCACCCTCGAAGCACTGGGACGCAGTGTGGGGTTCAAGTCCAACTCTAACTTCATCAAGACATTCAAGCGGGTGACCGGACTCACCCCATCGGCCTACTTGCGCCAAAACAATACCAGCTGTTAAACCGCCCCCTCGTTGCTGATATGAGGGTTTAAAATTCTTTATCTCGACCGAGTTATAATTCCCGAATTTTATCTATCTTTGCAATCCCGAAAAGGGATTGAATGGACTTGGTAATGGCCGAACCACTGACAGAAAACGATGGCAAAAGACAATAACATAACGCCGATGATGCGGCAGTTCCTGGACATGAAGGCGAAGCACCCCGACGCGGTGCTGCTTTTCCGTTGTGGTGACTTTTATGAGACCTACATGCAGGACGCCGTGGTGGCCAGCGAGATACTGGGCATCACGCTGACACGCCGTAGCAATGGCGCCAGCGGCAACACCGAGATGGCAGGCTTTCCGCATCATGCGCTGGATACCTACCTGCCCAAGCTGGTGCGTGCCGGCAAGCGTGTTGCCATATGCGACCAGCTCGAGGACCCGAAGTTGACCAAGAAACTGGTCAAGCGCGGCATCACCGAGTTGGTAACCCCCGGTGTGGTGCTAGGCGGTAACATCCTGGACCACAAAGAGAATAATTTCCTAGCGGCTGTTCACTTTGGCAAGGCTACTCTGGGCGTGGCATTCCTCGACATCAGTACGGGCGAGTTTCTCGCGGCACAAGGCACCATCGACTATGTGGACAAACTGCTAGGCAATTTCCAGCCTAAAGAGGTGCTCATCGAGCATAGCCACCGCAAGGACTTCGCCGAAGCCGCCACAGCCCACTACCTCACTCAGGAGATGGACGACTGGGTGTTCAACCTTGAGTCGGCTCGCGACCGCCTGCTCAAGCACTTTGAGACTCGCTCGCTCAAGGGATTCGGTGTTGACGCCATGGATTGTGCCATCGTCGCTGCCGGTGCCATCCTGCATTACCTAGACATCACCCAACACACCCAGTTGGGACACATCACTTCCCTGTCACGCATCGAGGCCGAGCGCTATGTTCGCCTGGACAAGTTCACCGTGCGCAACCTAGAGCTGATCGCTCCAATGAGCGGTGAGGGCAAGAGCCTGCTGGATGTGATTGACGACACGCTTTCGCCCATGGGCGGACGCCTGATGCACCGCTGGTTGCTGTTCCCTCTCAAAGAGGTGAAGGCCATCGAACGCCGCCTGAGCGTGGTGGAGCATTTTATGCGCGATGTGGAAGGCCGAGAGGTGCTCAAGTCGCAACTCGAAATGATTGGGGACCTCGAGCGCTTGACCTCCCGCGTGGCGACGGGCCGCATCACGCCACGCGAATTGGTACAGCTCAAGTGCGCACTCAAGGCTGTCGAGCCCATCAAGCAAGTGTGTCAGGAGTCGGACAATGAGGTGCTGCGTACCTTTGGCGACCAGCTGAACCCTTGCGAGCTCATCACACAGCGCATTGCGCATGAGATAAATCCCGACGCACCCAACCAAGTGGGCCGCGGCAGCGTCATCCGCAATGGCGTGGACCCGCAACTGGACGAGCTGCGCGACATCTCGCACTCAAGCAAAGACTACCTCATGCGGCTGCAACAGAGCGAGAGCGAGCGCACGGGCATCCCTAGCCTGAAGATTGGATACAACAATGTGTTTGGCTACTACATCGAGGTGCGCAACACCCACAAGGACAAGGTTCCCGAGGAGTGGATACGCAAGCAAACGCTCGTTCAGGCCGAACGCTATATCACCCAGGAACTCAAGCAATATGAGGAGAAAATCTTGGGAGCCGAGGAGAAAATTCTCATCATCGAAACCGACCTGTTCAACCGACTGGTGCAAGCAGTAAGCGAATATATACCCGCTATTCAGACCGACTGTGGCATTATCGCCCAACTCGACTGTCTGTCGGCATTCACGCGGGTATCACTGGCCAACCATTATAACCGACCTGTCATTGACGACTCGCTCGACATCGACATCGTGGCAGGCCGCCACCCCGTCATCGAGCAGCAGTTGCCTGTGGGCGAGCAATATGTTCCCAACGATGTGCAGCTGGGCAACGACGACCAGCAGGTGATGGTGATTACAGGTCCGAACATGGCTGGTAAGAGTGCCTTGCTGCGCCAGACGGCACTCATCGTCATCATGGCACAGATGGGATGTTTCGTGCCTGCCGAGCGTGCCCGCATCGGCGTGGTCGACAAGGTGTTTACGCGTGTGGGTGCCAGCGACAACATTTCGCTGGGCGAGAGTACGTTCATGGTCGAGATGACCGAGGCGGCCAGCATCCTCAACAACCTGAGCGAACGGTCGCTGGTCCTCTTTGACGAGCTGGGTCGCGGCACAAGCACCTATGACGGCATCTCCATCGCCTGGGCCATCGTCGAGCACATCCACGAGCACCCGACGAAGCCTAAGACCCTCTTCGCCACTCACTACCATGAGTTAAACGAGATGGAACGCACCTTCAAACGCATCGTCAACTATAACGTCACGGTGCGTGAAGTGAAGGGCAAGGTGGTGTTTTTGCGTAAATTGGTGAAGGGTGGCAGCGAGCACAGCTTCGGTATTCATGTTGCCAAACTCGCGGGTATGCCGCCGAGCATCGTCAACCGCGCCAACGAGGTGCTGAAACAGCTGGAGCAGGCCAACCGCAACAACGACCAGCAGGTGGCACGTAACCTAGGCGATGTAGCGACCAACCGCAGCGGGTACCAACTGAGCATTTTCCAACTGGATGATCCTGTGCTGGAGCAGATTCGCGATGAGATTCTGCACATTGACATCAACAACCTCACGCCCATGCAGGCGCTGACCAAACTCCACGACATCAAGACCATCCTCACGGGGAAGCAGAGCCAGTGAGGGGTCAGGGCGCTGACGCGCTTTCAGGGGGCAAGATTCTTTCTATAGTCGCCGCGGCTCCAGTCGATGTGGTAGCCGATAGTGGCTAATTGGGCGGCAAGTTGTTGCAGACCTTCGGCTGCCTCGCTGCCTGTGTGTGCCTTGCCGTCGTAGAGGGCGTACTGGTCACGGTAGTCGGCTGGCGAGAGGTTGGGCATCACCACATTAGCCCCAGCTAGGATGCCCTGCAAGCGGCCGTCGGGCGAGAGTGTGGCCAGTGCAGTTGTCGACGGGATGAGCGCACTGGGCAACATCAGGCGCACAAGGCTATAGAGGCGCGTGGTCATGTCGATGGTGCCGTTAGGGTGGTTGCCCAATGGCGTGTCGTGTTGGGCAATAAACGGCCCTAACCCTACCATTTCGGGTCGGAATTCCCTGATAAACTGTAAATCTTCGATGAGGTGGTCAACTGTCTGCCCTGGACTGCCCACCATGATGCCCGTGCCCGTTTGGTATCCCAATTCTTTGAGCCACTGCAGACATTGCATACGCTGGTCGTGGCTCATCTCGGCTGGGTGCAACGAAGCGTAGTGGTCGGCATTGTGCGTCTCATGGCGCAACAAGTAGCGGTCTGCGCCACATTCACGCCACAGGTCATAGACCTCGCGGCTGTGCTCGCCCAGCGAGAGGGTGATGGCACAGTCGGGCCATCGGCGGCGCATTTCGCTGATGATGCCGGCAATCCAGTCAGCGCGCTCGTCACCCCATTCTCCGCCTTGCAGCACAAAGGTTCGAAATCCCAGCGTATAGCCGCTCTCGCAGCACTCCATGACCTGATCGGTGGTAAGCGTGTAACGCGCCACATGATGGTTGCTACGGCGTATGCCACAGTACAAGCAGTCGTTGCGGCACACGTTGGTCAATTCGATGAGTCCACGCACAAATACCCCTGTTCCAAAGTGTGCCTGCGCCACTGCCCTGGCCCGTTCATGCAGGTAGTCCACCACCACGGCATCGGTGGTAGTGAGCAACACCCGCAGCTGGTCGTCGTCCAGGTGGTGCGATGCCTCTATCAAGTCCACAAGTGCTTTCATGGTGACAAAGGTAGTCAATTTTGTCTATTTCGACAAAAAATGTTCGCCTGGGGCGATTTGCTCCAGGCGAACACCTTATTTAATAGTCAACTGTGAGAGCTTGATTATTGCGAAGTCCAACGAGTGTTAACCATCGTAATACCACTGCCGTCACGCACACCAATGATAAAATGCATGTAGGCACGTCCCACATAGTAAGAGCTCCAATAGTCGGTCCAAGCGGCTGATGAGCCGTTAGCCTTGACGTAGGTGAGTTGACCCTGATCATTGCCATTGGCATCAATCACATGGAAAGTGTAGTCCATACGTGCATAACCCGAGCTATTGTAGACACTCTTCTTCAAGGGGATAGTGGTCCACTTGCATGCCTCTCCGAAGCCGAAGGCTCCGCCGGCAGGCACATTAAATTCACCAGTTTCCTGATTCTTGTAGTAAGCCTGCAACTTGTGGGGATAAGGCACGCCTTCGCTTTCAAATAGGAAGTTGTAGAACTTGCTGTTGAAGCCCACGCCGATGACATCGGTGACATCGCCAAACTGCTGCTTAGTCTCACCCATAGCGGGGATGGGATCCATCTCGACTGCAATGGGATTCTTTGCCAAGTCATAGATAACGACTTGATAGCGCTTGCCCCCCTCCAGTGTGGTGTTACCCTCATAGTAAGGCTCCTCAACGATGCGCTCCAGCGCATTGAGCTTGCTGTCTCGCACCACCTTGCCAACGATGTTTTCACCATTGTAGATCATTTCGCCCACGGCTGCACTACCGTCACTCTTGACCACGTTGTCGGCAGGCACAAAGTACACAGGGTCGCCTGGGTTGACACGTATAGTCTCTTTCAGGTAGGTCTTATAGAACAATCCGTTGCCATCCTTCTCATAGGTGACCGTCTCCTTCTTGTGCAACTTGATGTTGAGCGTACCAGCATTAACAGTGAAGAAGAGGTTTGTACCGCCACCAGGGATACCGTTGCGGGTCTGCAGCACAGCCGCGCAATCGTTCTGATACTCATAGCCATTGATGTCCACACGATAAGCATAGTTGGCAGCATTATTGGCAATGGGCGCCATGTTGAAAATCTGCACATACGCCTGGTTCGCACCATCGGCCTTTGTCATGTCGTAGGTCACATCCTTGTCGCTACAAGCGGCAAACAGCCCCACGAGCAGAACCATAGTGATATATTTAATATATTTCATCGTAGTTCAAATTTTAAGATGATTAAAATTACTTGGGCTGGTCGCCAGGATAAGCGAACCAAGGAATCGAGCACTGGTAGTTGTCGGCCATACCCGAGATGGGCTTTAGCTGCTCCAGATAGGGCTTGTTCCACATGTACTCCGAGTTGTAGCGCGGACGCACGCGGAAGCAAGGCGAACCATTGTTATACTTGTTGTAAGTCGAACGGCGGCCTTGTACATTGGCAGGCATGAGGTAGAATCCCTTGAACACCTTCTGTGCCTCGGGCTTCATCTCAACGGTCGAGAGATCCCAACCATTGCCTGTGCCAGGATAGTCACCGGTGTACTGTACATCATAGAAATACTTACGCTGATCGACCCATTCCTCACCAGCACCCCACGGGAAGAGGTGGATGAACTTTTGCATCATGATGTGCGACAGGGTCAAGGTACCCTCGGTCAAGCCACCCACATAGGGGCCTGCCAGATACTCATTGGCGATGGCGTTGAACGTTGCAGCATCCACCTTGTCGCCCTGATGATAAGCAACATTGCTCACGGTGACGATAGCGCCCTTGGTGATGTACTTGGCGGTAAACTTCATGTCCTCGGCGACAGCCTTCTTGAAGCACTCCAGCGCCTTGGCCTTGCTGCCATGCTTGAACTCGATTTCAGCACGGTCAAACAACAGCTCGGCATAGGTGGTCATGATGTAAGGTGCATTGTCACGATAGAGCCAACGTCCATCGCCATCCTTGGCCGATGTTGCTGCCTCGCGGCGACCCCAGAACATGGGAGCGGTGCCCACAGGGCCTGATGCACTGGTGAATCCAGATCCCACGAAAGTCCAGCTGCGCAGTGTGTCGCGGTTAGTATAGACATCCTTGCTCCAGTCGGCAACTTTGCTGGCGCCATTGGCGTCCTTAACCATCACAGGATTGCCGTTCTCGGTGGCTAGCTTGACTAGCGGGCGTGGGTCGAAGTGACCTACATCGGGCAATGTGTCGCAGATGATGTTAATCTCCGGTCCTGCCAACTCATAAGGATAGGCGGCATGCGAGGGTTCCTCAATGCGCACCTTGTCGCCCTGGTCATCATAGACGGGGATGGTACCCGTCATAATCTGCACAGCATAGTCGTGCTGCCAGTAAGAGTTGACCAAGTTACCACGATAGGGGCCCCAGAAGTTGTTGTAGGCACTCTCGGCAGCATCAGCGCCACCACCCCAAATCCTCAACACGGCATCGTCATCGCCACTGGCGAAACCTTTCTCGCACGACTCAACAAACTCGTTGTAGTACTTCTCCTTGAAGTCCTTCTTGTTGCTCAGCGAAGCCAGGTTGCGGGCCTTGACCGTGTAAGCAAAGCGAATCCACTTGTCGAGGTTGCCGCTGTAAATATAGTCATTGCCTGAGATTTTCGAACCGTAGTTGGTGTTGTCGGCCTTGGTCAAGTACTCGATGGCCTTGTCAGCCCAAGCACGAACCTGCTTGTAGACATCCTCCTGATAGTCATAGTGGTGGGTCAACTGGTCGGGCTTGAAGGCATCTTCCAAGATGACCTCGCCATGATACTTAGTAAGGGCGTCCCACGAGAAAGCCTTCATCGCATAACCAATACCAGCCAGGTGCCAAGCCTCGGCGGCCTCGCTCTGGTGAATCATGTTCTCCAGGTTCATACCCTGATTCCAATAGACCATACGCCACAACTCGCCACCTGCATCGCTAGCCAGGCTGTAATAGTGTGTCGCAAAGCTTGAATAGCTGCTGGTACCCATCATTTGCGTGAGGGGAGCCAGTGCGCGGATATCCCAATAGAGTCCGAAGTACTCCTGCTCGATACCGGCCAGATAAAGGTGCGCTTCGACATAGTCGGGGGCATCCTCATTGCGGTTCACATCCAGATAGTCATCACAACTGGTAAAGCTCAAAGCAAGCAGGATGGATGTGAGCACATATATAATAGAAAACTTTTTCATATCTTTTCCTTGTTTAATCGGTTCAACATTAGAAGGTCACACTCAAGCCAAACGAGAAAGTACGCGGGCTGGGGAGCGACCAGTAGTCGTAACCCTCACCACCGGTACCACCAGCAGCGGCACTCATGGTGTTACCTGCCACGTCGATACCCGTGTAGTTGGTAATGGTGAACAAGTCGTTGCCCGACACATAGAAGCTAGCATTCTGAATCAGGTTGCGGGTAGCACGCTTCAGCCAAGTCTCAGGCACGAAGTAGGTCAAGCGCAGCTCTTGGCAACGTAGATAGTTGATGCCATTCTGCACCCACGACTCATGGTCGGCGTTGTACATAGTGGTGCCACCATAGTGTGCAAAGTTCACACCGATGGTGTTGTAGTGCGGCGTGTCGGTGTTCTCCCAGCCATCCTTGAGGACGCCATTGAACACATAGGTGGCGTCGTCTTGGCGCAGGTTGACCGACTGCATGCTGAAGCCGCGGTTCATCATCTCACGCATGGTGGCGTTGTACACACTAGCATGGTAGCGGCCCTGGAACATAGCGCTCAGGCGCCAGTTCTTGTAGCGCAGGGCGGTGGTGATACCGAAGCGAAGCTTGGGCTCGCGGTTACCGATAACCTTCCAGTCGGTGCCTACGATGGGCAGACCAGTTGTCGGGTTGATGAGCACCTCGCCCTTGTCGTTGCGCTCGAGTGCGAGTGCCGAGTAGGTGGTGATGGGCTGGCCCACGGTTGTACCGTTACGGACATTACCATAGTTCCAAGTATAAGCGTTGTAGTACTCAGTCACAGCCTCGGGGAGGTCGGTCATCTTGCTGTTGGTGTGCGACATGTTCAGACCGATATTCCAAGTCAGGTCGGGAGTCTTAACGACATCCACGTCGACGTGGCCTTCCCAGCCCCAGGTGTTAACCGTAACCACATTGAGGGTGTTCAGCACGAAGCCAGTACCATAAGACATACGGAAACCTTGCACAATCTGGTCCTCGCAGTGCGTCTTGAACCAGGTGAAGTCGGCATTGACGCGGTTGTCCCAGAAGCGTCCTTCGATACCCACCTCATAGGAGGTCGTCATCTCAGGCTTCAGGTTGGGGTTCGGGCCAGTAAAGCCGTACTTGTAACCACCACCAGTCAGACCGGTCTTCTCAAGCTCGGGGTTGATGCTCAACGGACGTGCGTCCTTACCGACCTGTGCAATAGCACCACGCAGCTTCAGGTAGTTCATCCAAGTGAGTTCCTTCAGAGGCTTCAGCTCGGTGAGCACCCACGAAAGCTCGCCTGCGGGATAGAAGTACGAGCGGTTTGCCTTGGGCAGTGTCGATGACCAGTCGTTACGGAAGCGGAAGTTGGCGAAGATCATGTTGTTCCAGCCCAGCTCCAATGCACCCGAGATAGCCTGGATGCGGCGCTTGGTAGAACGTTTAGAACTAGTGACCGATGACGGTGAGCAGTTGTTGATCGAGAACATGTCGATAATAGCAAAGTTGGTTCCCGATGACGACAGGCTCTTCACGGCGTTCTCCAGCTGGTGGTAACCCACCTGGACACCCAGGGTGAACTTGTCGTTGAAGGTGTTGTTATAACCAGCCAGGATGTTGAGCGTCGGGTCACTGTTGTTGTACTTGGTCATACTGTAGGCGCCCGAGTTGTTAGCATCATCACTGTCAAGGTTATAGGTGCGGTAGTAGGGATGCGTGCCCGACTCGTAGCTCGAGGTCGAGACGTCCCAACCAAACTGTGCACGCAAGAAGAAGTGCTCGATGGGAGTGAGGTTGAGCGAGAACGCACTGATGAAACGGTCGGTCTCATCAAAGAGTTTGTTCTTGGTCAAGCCGAACAGCGGGTTCAGCAGGTCGCCATCGGTGTAGTAGTTGGGATAACGCATGTGCATGCCATCCTCGGCATAGATTTTGCTCATGTCGTCCACATTGGGCCAGCGGTAAGAGCGTGCGATGGGACCATCAGCACCACGCAGAGCCTTGTGGTTCTTCATGTTGACATACTGCATACTAGCCTCGAGGTGTAACCACTTGGTCAGCTCGGCACGGCCAGCCAGCGACAGGTTAGTACGCTTCAGGTCAGTGGTCTTGATGACACCATCCTGATCAATGAACGATGCGCTTGCACGCAAGCTCATGCGGTCGTTACCCGTTTCCAGTGCCACATTGTGCTTCATCAGGAAGCCCGTCTGCAGCACAGCCTTAGCGTTGTCATAATAGGGAATCGAGCCGTCATACAGTCCACCGAAGTGGTTGGTGTAGTAATAGTTGGTTGCGCCGTAAGCACCATTGGTATAGACATCCTGAATCTTGGGCCAGCCGTAAGCCTTGCTCCAAGAGAACTGGTTGCTATAGGTGATCTTGGCACGGCCCGCACGACCCTTCTTGGTCGTGATGATGATGGCACCGTTCGAAGCATCCGAACCATAAAGTGCGGCAGCTGCAGCACCCTTCAGCACGGTCATGCTCTCGATGTCCTCGGGGTTGAAGTCGTTACCACGGCTAGCGTAGTCGGTGTTGCGCACCGTAAGGCCCATGATGTCGTCGCCACCGGCGAGACCCTCGGTCGAGTTGAACGAGCTGTTGTTCATGGGGATACCGTCAACGACATACAGCGGCTGGTTGTTACCCGAGAGCGATGTTGCGCTACGCAACACGACCGAAGTCGAAGCACCGGGGGCACCACCCGAACTAATCACGTTCATACCCGACACACGACCTTGCAGTGCCGAGATGAAGTCGGTACGACCCGACTCGATGATGTCGCTGGCCTTGACGTTCTGAACCGACGAACCCACGGTGCGGGCCACACGTTTCATACCGAACTCAGCGGTGACGACCACCTCGTCGAGCTGACGCTCATTGTTCAACATCACCACCTGTGCAGCCTGTGAGGCAGGCACTGTGATGGCATCATAACCGATGTAGCTGAACTCGAGTGTCGAGTTTGCATTAGCCTTGACTGAATAGTTACCATTCAGGTCGGTCACGGTACCCACATTCGAGCCCTTGACCCTAACAGTCACGCCAATCAGCGGTTCGCCGTTGCTGTCCTTGACAACACCGGTAACCTTGCCGTTGCTGACCTGCGCCACGGCGGCGAAGCCCACGTTGTCGACCGACGGGGTCAACCCCGAGGGTACTCCACACGCCAGTGCCAGCATGGCCAACAATACACATTGTTTTTTCATACGCACATGTTTTTTAGTGAATTTAGTTAGTAATTGATAAAAATATTTAGGTCTTTGTGTCATTTCTTTTTCTCAGCGGGCAGGACTGTTTAACATAAGCCTAATTATGATTCGCCCATTTCGCTCTCACAGGGCATCGGCAGAGCACACAGCAACCGTCTTCCAAACCAGTCAATAACTATCTATTTAACAAACGATTACATTAGCGCAATGCAAAAAAGTCCTACGTTTTTAAAAAAAGAATAGACAAAATTGCGATTTTTTGGCAACACCTGCAAATATTTTTAGATTTTTTCACATTTCAAAAACGCTTCAGAGCAAACATTGTCAATGTTCCATCTCGGAAAATGCACCAAATTTCGGCAACATATATCATTCACTTGTAAAAAAGCATCCAGGAAGCACCAACGCTTAAAAGTAAGCCTCCACTGAATCATAATTAGGCTTATGTTAAATAGATTACAGAAACTACTACCCTACCCCACCTACCCCACCCTAAAGAAACAAAAATGAGCACTTTGGCTCGTCGTTTAACAAAAAATCAAGGTTTAGCTAAAAAATGCTAGCACAGAATTCTGAAAAAAATCAAAAAAGTTTGTGTAATTCAAAAAAAAAGCCCAATTTTGCGCTGTCTTTTCTAATGGTTCACCTTTGAGGTAACACCTTTAAGTGAAAACTATTTGAATAATGGCTCAGAACTTGAAACTAACATACAATAATTAATTACAAACTTTTAAACATGTGCGTATGAAAAAACAATGTGTATTGTTGGCTGCGCTGGCACTGTCCATGGGAGTTCCCGCGGGGTTGACCTCAACGGGCGACTACAGCATGGGCTTCGCCGCCGTGGCGCAGACCAGCACTATTACGGGCACTGTAACCGACGCCAATGGTGAGCCCATCATCGGCGCCAGTGTCCAGGAGGTGGGTACCACTCGTGGTACTGCAACAGACGTGAACGGCCGCTTCTCGTTCAATGCTTCGGGCAAGGGCAAGATTCAGGTATCGTACATTGGCTACAAGACCGTGACCGTATCACCCAGCTACGGCATGAACGTGGTCCTCGAGGAGGACAATGCTCTGCTCGACGAAGTTGTGGTTGTGGGTTATGGTGAACAGAAGAAGGTCAACCTGACCGGTGCCGTATCGGTGGTCGACGTGGACAAGACACTGTCGTCGCGCCCCGAGCAGGATGTCGCCAAGGCTCTGCAGGGCGCTGTTCCTGGCCTGAGCGTCATCAGCAGCAGCGGTTATCTGGACGACTCTCCTTCGCTCACAATCCGTGGCGTAGGTACCCTGAGCAATGGTGCCGTTTCTAACCCGCTGATCGTGGTTGACGGTGTTGCCGTTGATGACTTGTCGATGATCAATGGTGCTGACATCGCCAGCGTGAGTGTGCTCAAGGATGCCTCCTCGGCAGCCATCTATGGTACACGCGCTGCCTTCGGTGTGATCTTGATTACCACCAAGACCGGTAAGAAGGAAGACCGCATCAACATCCGCTATGACAACAACTTTGGTTGGGATCATGCTACCTATCTTCCCGACTTCCCCGATGTGCCTACCCAACTCAAGGCCGCTTTGATGGCCAAGAACCGCCAGTCACCTGGTGCCTCGGTCGAGCTATTCGGTATGTACTTCGACCAGTTGCTGCCCTACGCCGAGAAGTGGCAACAGCAGAATCACGGCAAGATTGGCTACGGCGACATGCGCCCCTATGTTGATGACAACAACGTGGGTGACTACCGCTTTGTGGGCAACCAGCCCTTCTACTATGCCGACTTTGACGTGAAGAAGATTTGGTATCAGAGTGCAGCCCCCTCACAGAGCCACAACGTGAGTGTTGACGGCTCGAGCGGACGCACCACCTTCCGCGCCGCCTTTGGTTACAGTAGCAAGGAGGACTTGATGACCTGGAACACGGGTAAGCGTCAGCGCTACAACGCCAGCATCAACCTCACCACCGACGTGACCGACTGGCTGACCGTGGGTGCCCGCATGAGCTTCAACCGCCGCAATATGAACCGCGCTGAGACCTACAACAACATGTACCAGTACATCTGGCGTTGGGGTTCGTTCTTCATTCCTAGCGGCAAGATCGACGGCAACGACTTCCGCGTGATTGCCATGCAGAAGCAGGCCGACCGCCGTCGCATCATGAACGACGAACTCAAGGCTACCGCCTTCTTGAAGGCTCACATCACCAAAGACCTGACCTTGAACGCCGACTTCACCTATCAGGTGAACAACGTGAACATGTCGTGGAGCGACTTCCCCATCTATGGTATGAACTGGAGTGGCGTGACCCCCGGCTACATTGTGGGTCAATCAAGTTCGACTACCTCGCGCCAGAACATCAAGGCTGGCACTTGGACGGGCAACGCCTATCTGGAGTTCATGAAGAGCATTAACGATGCCCACAACTTCAAGGTGATGGCTGGTGTCACTGGCGAGAAGCGCAAATATGACTACTTCCGCGCCGACCGCGCCGAGCTTTACTCGACCGACTATCCCGAGCTGAACCTGGCTTATGGCGACCTTACACGCGCCACCATCACCAGCGCCACCAGTGGCAACAGCAACCTGCTGCCTTGGTTCCGCGGTGACTATGCAACGGCTGGTTACTTTGCTCGTTTCAACTATGACTATAAGGGCATCTATCTGCTGGAGGTCAATGGCCGTTATGACGGCTCGTCGAGCTTCCCCGCAAGCGACCGCTGGGCATTCTTCCCCTCGTTCTCGCTGGGCTACCGCTTCAGCCAGGAAGCTTACTGGGACAAGCTGCGCAATGTTGTCTCTAATGGTAAGATTCGCTTCTCTTATGGTACCATCGGCAACGAGGCTGTGGGCAGCAACATGTTCATCAGCACCATCGCCGCTGGCCAGATGAACTATCTGGGCACCGGAACTGCCAAGTACAATTCGTTCGGCATTCCCACCTGGGTGTCGCCCTCATTGACTTGGGAGAAGATTAAGACCACCAACGTGGGTCTTGACCTGGGCTTCCTCAACGACCAGATTACCCTGACCGCCGAGTGGTTCCAGCGCGTGACCAACGACATGCTGGCACCGGGTGCCGCTCTGCCTCCCAGTGTGGGCGCAAGCACACCTTATATGAATAACGGTACGCTGCGTTCGCGTGGATGGGAGTTGACCATCAACTGGCGCAAGCAGTTCACTAAGGACCTAGGCTTGTATGCCAACTTCAGCATTGGCGACAGCAAGGTCAAGGTTACCAAGTGGAGCAACAACAGCAAGCAGATTGGCCACCCGCTGAGCACTGCCTACGCTTACGAGGGCATGTACTGGGGTGACATCTGGGGCTTTGAGACCGACCGCTACTTCACCGAGGCCGACTTCAACGGCAAGGACGCCAACGGCAAGTGGATTTATAAGGACGGCATTGCCGACCAGACTGGCATCGAGACCAACAACTTTGTTTATGGTCCTGGTGACATCAAGTTCAAGGACCTGAACGGTGATCGCAAGATTGACGGCGGCGATGGTACCGAGGAGAACCACGGTGACCTGAAGGTCATCGGCAACTGCCTGCCTCGCTACGAGTACAGCTTCCGCCTGGGCGGTACCTTCAAGGGCTTCGATCTCGACCTGTTCTTCCAGGGCGTTGGCAAGCGCAACATGTGGACCCAGTCGGCATTCGTGTTCCCGATGATGCGTGAGGCCGACCTCGCCATCTATGCTAACCAGACGAAGTTTAACGTCTATGACCCCGCAAACGGCGTCGTCAACATCAGCGAGAGCAACGACTTCCCCTGCCTGTATCCGGGCAACGAGTATAGCGGCAATGTCACCGGCCTTGCTGGCGAGGGTGGCTGCCACAACTACTATCCCCAGACCAAATACCTGGTTGACATGAGCTACCTGCGTCTGAAGAACGTGACCCTGGGTTACACCCTTCCGACCAATCTGACCAAGAAGGCTTACATCCAGCGCCTGCGCATCTACGCCAGCGTCAACAACCTGTGCCTGCTGCACAAGGGAAGTGGCGACCTGCCCATTGACCCCGAGGTGAATGCTGGCCAGGGTAGCCTGGGCTATGGCACATGGGGCCGTACCTATCCTATCACCCGCAGCTGGTCGTTCGGTTTGCAACTGACCTTCTAATCCTTGCGAGTTGTGACTCATAACATTATTAATTTTTTCAGAAAAATGAAGTATATGAAAAAAGCATATTTACTGGTACTTGTCGGCCTGGTATTGGCCTTTGCCAGTTGTGACGACATGCTCGATATCACACCCCGCGACAAGTTTACCAACGACCCCAGTTTCTGGAACAACGCCACACAGGTCGAGAATTACACCAACTCGATGTATGGCAACTTCTCGGGTTATGGTTACCAAGGTTCGGGCGGCCCATTCTATTTCTCGACCCTGACCGATGACCAGGTCTTTCGTGAGTTTGAGAACTGGACGTTCACCAATGTTCCCAACAGCTCGTCGTCGTGGAATGACCCCTACACCGAGATTCGCCGCAGCAACTACCTGCTGGATGGAATTAAAAGTTCTACCCTGGCCGACGACGTGAAGGCCAAGTATGTTGCAATCGCTCGCTTGAGCCGCGCCTACAACTATTTCTTGCTCGTCAAGCGCTATGGCGATGTGCAATGGCAAGACCACGTGGTGCTCACCACCGACGACGAATATGTCAATGGTGCCCGTGATGACCGCGACAAAGTCATGGACAAGGTGCTCGAAGACCTCGACTATGCTGTCGCCAACATTGGCAGCGGCAACAAGGTGACTTGGAGCAAGGACTTGGCACTGGCCATGAAGAGCGAGATCTGCCTCTATGAGGGTACCTACTGCAAGTATCGCACCCAGGCCGACAACGGCAAGGCAGCTGACGCTAGCCGCGCCCAGAAGTACCTCACCGAGTGTGTGAACGCTTCGCAGCAGCTGATGGGCGGTGGCTACAGCCTGACCGCCAACTACGGTGAGATCTACAACGCCTTGAGCCTGACCGGCAATAGCGAGATTATCTTCTGCCGCCACTACGAGAAGGACGTCCTTGGCCACAGCACCGTTGACTACACCAGCGGTTCGACTGCCCAGAGCGGTATCAGCAAGGATGCTATCGACGCATTCCTGTTCCTCGATGGCAAGCCCCTGGCAACCACCACCAAGGACAAGAGCGATGCTCCTCAACTCGTCAATGGCAAGTACAACCTCGACAACATGCTGAGCGTTCGCGACAAGCGCTTGGGCGTTCTCATCGACCATACCCTGGCATTCAAGGGACATGGCAACGCTCGTGGCCCCCTCGCCGAGATGACCTCGTCGACCGCCTACACCATCGGCAAGTATTACACCGACAAGATGGGTGACCCCAGTGCCACCTCGCAGATTTACTACTGCAACAACATTGGCACCGGCTACACCGACGCTCCCATCTACTGGTTGGCTCAGATTTATCTGAACTTTGCCGAGGCGAAAGCTGAACTGGGCAACATCACCCAGGCCGACCTCAACAACAGTGTCAACAAACTGCAAGCCCGCGCTGGTCTTCCCGACCTGACGCTGACTCCCGAAGCTGACCCCGCCAACAACCATGGCGTGAGCAACTTGTTGTGGGAGATTCGCCGCGCCCGTCGTTGCGAACTCATGACCGACGGCAACCGCTACTGGGACCTCGTGCGCTGGCACCAGCTCGACAAGCTCGACAGCAGCAAGTATCCCAACATCAACCGCGGTGCCAACCTGGATATCGTTCCTGACTGCGAGATGACGCTTGACAATGGCTATGTCGTGCCTGTGACCGCAACCCGCACGTTCGACAAGAAGTACTACTTCTATCCCATCCCCAGCAATCAGATCAAGAACAGCAACGGTGGAACCACCCAGAACCCCGGATGGTAATCATCTGACACTTTACTAAATTAAAGGCCGCCTTCGGGGCGGCCTTTTTTATGCATTCAACAAAGTCGGAACCAGCCATTCAAAACTGAAAACTGATAACTGAAAACTGATAACTGAAAACTTATTTGTACCTTTGCCGTTGTTTATAAAAAAGTACACGATGATGAATAGCAAGCGAATCATATTATTGGCCGTGATGGTATTGGTCCTGCTGCCAGCGGGAGCCGTGCTCAAGGAGCGCGACATGAGCCAGACGCTAAGCGTGCTGCGCACCGAGTTAACCAGCATGCATCAGGAGCAACTGCAACGCATGCAGCGGTTCAAGGAGATGAACAAGCGTTTTGACAAGATGATGATTCAGGTGATGGACCGCAGTCAGCAGATTGAGTTGATGCTCTACTCACAAAAGTCGAACTATGTGTTTGACCTGGCCTATGCGTGTAGCGAGGCAACCACGCTCTACGACCACATGTCGAGCCGCATGTTGCCCTTCGAGGTGTTTGCCAAGCAGTATAACGACCAGGTACTGCAATATGTCCGTCTAGTCAATTCACTTGAGAATATCCCCGACATGTTGCTGACCAACAGCCAAATGCGTGCCGACCGCGACAGTTGTGTCACACTTGCCAACATCATTGCGCACGATATGGCGGTGCAACAAGTTCAGATTGAAAAGACCCAGGAGCGCAGTCAGGCAGTTCTGAACAAGTCGAAGCAACTAAACGACTTTGCGCTGAAGGCCTACGAGGAGATCCGCCGCAGTGTGTTTGTCAATGGTGACCAGAGTTATGTGTCCATGCTTCAGAACCTGCCACGCTACTGGCGCCAAGCCCAGATCGACATCCGCGAGAAGTATCGTCCCACCGACAAAACGCGCAGCGACTGGCGCGGTCCCATCGTGGGTTTTCTCTTTATCTTCATCATTTTCTATGTTGTGGTGTCGGCAGTGGTTAGCACGGTGGTCATCAAGTTCTTGATTCCCAAGCGATGGATGAGTCAGGAGTTCTACCAAAAGCGGCACGGTGTCATTGTTGCAGCCAGTGCGGCATTGTTTGCCATCGTGACGCTAGTGATTTCGCTGACCTTGCGCGAGCACAACTTCATGATCATGGCATCACGATTGCTCAGCGAGTATGCGTGGCTACTGGTGGTGATCATGCTCTCGTTGCTCATCCGCCTTGACGGGAAAAACATCATGAGCGGCATCCGCGTTTACATTCCCATTACGGTGGTGGGTCTGGTGGTGTTCATTTTCCGCATCACGTTCATGCCCAACACGGTGGTAAACCTGTCGTTCCCGTTGATATTGCTGTTGTGCACCCTGTGGCAATGGAGCGTCATCAAGCGCCACAACAAGCGTTTGCCCCGCAGCGACAGGTTCTACAGTTGGATTTCGCTGGTGGTGATGGTGGTGTCGCTGGTGATGGCCTGGAGCGGCTACACGCTGATGAGCGTGCAGGTGCTCATCTGGTGGATTGTGCAGTTGACGATGATCCAGACCATCACGGTCATCTACGACCTGCTTCACCGCTACGAGGCTAAGCACATTGCCAAGAATGCCGACATCCGCTCCACTTGGTTCTATGACGCGATTTACAAGATGGTCATCCCCATTGCCGCCACATTCAGTGTAGCGGGCTCCATCTACTGGGCAGCACGTGTATTTGACCTGACTGAGTGGTGCAAGCGCATCCTCACCTATCGCATTGTCGACATCCCCGACGTGATTGTCATTACACTAGGCCGCATCATTGCGCTGGTGGCACTGGGCTTCGTGTTCAACTACCTGATTTATCTCGTCATCAACGGCTATGTGCTGTGGAAGGAACGCCGCAGCGGCACGAAGAACAAGGCGGTGTCGCTGAGCATGAACCTGATGAAGTACTTTGGTTGGGGCTTGTTCATCTACATCTGCATGGTGACGCTGCAAGTCAACCGCGCGGGCATCACACTGATTCTGACGGGCTTGTCGACTGGTATTGGTTTCGCTATGAAAGACACGCTGGAGAACCTGTTCTATGGCTTGTCGCTGATGAGCGGCCGCGTGAAGATTGGCGACATGATCGAGTGTGACGGCGTGCGAGGCCGTGTGACCAACATCAACTACCAGAGTACGATGGTCGAGACCCTCGACGGCTCGGTCATCGCGTTCCTCAACAGCCAGCTGTTCAGCAAGAACTTCAAGAATCTGACCAAGAACCACGGCTATGAGTTGGCACAACTCGATGTGGGTGTGGCTTATGGATCAAATGTCGACCAAGTGCGTCGTCTCATCATCGACCGCTTGAGCAAAATGGACTGTTTCGACCACAAGAAGGGCATCCAAGTGCTGTTCAAGGACTTCGGTGAGAGCAGCGTGGATCTGCAGGTCGTGCTGTGGACCCCCGTGAAGACGCGTCTTGCCGACCTGGCCCGCATCAAGGAGCAAATCTACGACGCGCTCAACCAGGGCGGCATCGAGATCCCCTTCCCGCAAGCCGACGTGCACATCCGCCAGCCTTAGCTCCACTTCACGCAGATTCCGCAGATCCTTAAAGAAGATGAGTGACTTTGCAAAGCAAAAGTCACGCAAGTGTGCGAAAGTCAGAAAAAATCACAACTTTCGCACACTTTCGCTTGTTTGTTACAAAAAAACATTGTACCTTTGCCAAAAATAAAGTTGTACTTTAAATTTGTCAAACATTATCTTATGTACAAGTATATCAGGAAAATAGAGCACGAATTATTACGGTTAAAGGGCATATTCAAGGTAGTTACGGTCACAGGTCCACGACAATCAGGCAAAACAACTTTGTGCAAAATGGCCTTTCCAGACTACAACTACATCAATCTGGAGGATGAGACTGTGCTGACTGAACTTGAATTGAACCGTAAGTCGTACATTGAACGGTATTGCCACGGCCTCATCATCGATGAGGTGCAGCGCATGCCAGAATTGCTTAGCACGGTGCAGGTGGTAGTTGATACAGTGCCTGATTGCAACATCGTCTTGACAGGGAGCAACAATCTGCTCCTGTCACAAAAGGTGACCCAATCGCTTGCCGGCCGTACTGCTGTACTTAACTTACTGCCATTATCACTCAGCGAACTAAACGAGAACGACCTAGAACTCAGTGACTACGAAATCATGTTTCGCGGCTTTTATCCAGCGGTGTGGTCAAACCATGTCCCGGCAACAGATGCGTATCGGCAATACTACAACACCTATATTCAACGAGACATACGCCAGCTGAGCAACATCCGCCATCTAAACGAGTTTCGGCAGTTCATTGTCATCAGTGCTTCGCGCATTGGGTGCGAGTTCAACGCGCAGAGCATCTCCAATGAGCTCGGTGTGTCACAGCCCACTGTCCAGGAGTGGACTAATATGCTCGAGGCGACTTTTGTCGCTTTCAGGCTACAGCCTTTCTATCGCAATATCAGCAAACGCCTGGTGAAAACCCCAAAAGTTTATTTCTATGATGTGGGGTTGGTTTGCTACTTGCTAGGTATCACAAATGCGCATCAATTAGAGACTCACCCCCTGCGTGGACAGATCTTTGAAAACATGGTTATTGTCGAGTGCTTGAAACATCAATTCAATCATGGTCTTGACAACAATCTGTACTTCTATCGTGACCAGGGGCAGCACGAAGTAGACTTAGTTATTGACGATGGTTTGCAGACTCTCAAGGCGTTTGAGGTGAAACTGTCGCCTACCATCCATCCCGATTTCTATAAAAACCTACATTACTTTAGAGCTCTTTTCGAACACGAAACAAAATTGTCAATGGTAATCAACACCGGGCGGGATGACGCACCAGACCCTATCACGGGACACATTAACTACAGGAATATTGACAAATTTCTCTCCGAGCCGATTGCCGGACAAAATTAAAGTTGCACTTTAGATTTGGCAAAATGAAGATAAGACAGATACCAATCAGAATATTAGCGTTCTTGCTGGTAACAATAGTTGCTGGGCAGGCTGTGGCGGCGGGCGACGACGTGGCGATGTCGCTGTATGAGCGCTGGGAGCATCTGCCAGGGGATAAGCTTATCCAGATGGGATATCACTACCGCAACGTGGCACGGCAACCCGACAGCGCGATGGTGTGCTTCTCGATTGTCGCCAACCGCTACTACACCCACAAGCTCGGCCGCGAGGATATTGAGCATAGCATCGAAGCAATGACCAACATTGCCGCTCTCTATAGTGAGTACTTCTATGACTATGCCAAAGCCGTGAACTACGATACAGAAGCCAAAGCATTGATTGAGAAGCACCATTGCTACAAGCATTTATCCAAGGTCATTATGCATGAAGCGTATATTGAGGACTTGAAGAATCTAACACCCGACTTTCACCCCAAGACGGTAGCCTTGTACAAACAAGCGTTTGACGCGGCCTACCAACAGAAAGATTGGGGAGACATGTATGATTCTTTCCTGAGCCTGATGCTTATGACCACATTTCACGACAAGGAATCGATGATTGAGCACGAGATGGACATCATCAAGAATGCCCCCATACCCTCCGACACACTCTACTTTTATACGTTTGCCCGCTGCTTGATTGACGTTGTCCGCACCTGGGACAAAAAGCAATTCGACAGTACGGAAGTCTGTCTCTCACGTCTCCAGGAAATCGCACATAGCCAGAAGATCACACCTGCGCATCGTGCTACTTGTCAAATTGTTGCTAACAGCTATTGTGCCTTCTTCTACATGGGTGTCTACAAGCAACCGGATAAAGAGTTGGCCTGCCTCAAAGACAACGAGTACATCGCGACCCAGTACAACCTATTGCCTCACCTAATTGCATCTTACCAGAACCTAAAGGAGTACTACCTAGCCACGCACGACACCACGATGTATGAACATTACCGCATGCTCGCGATGGAGAAGACAGTCGAGATGCTCTCGGACAAGAAACTGGGCAGTGCCAACGAGGCGAAGTTCATTTATGAGCTGAACAAGAAGAACGAAGAGGTGCGCAACCTGGCTTACCGAGAG
>JAEEGI010006043.1_pt1 | contig 27471 bp, 20 predicted proteins | sample 8958751 | NCBI WGS metagenome assembly JAEEGI01 (sample SAMN16246545, study PRJNA631951) | gut metagenome | biome: gut microbiome; feature: rumen; material: KS-attached | host: Bos | place: Iran: Karaj | collected 2018-10 | reverse complement strand
TCCGACACTCTTGTCACACTGGCCACCGATAACTACCTCGGCGTCCTTGCTTCTCTTCGCATAGTTGATTGCCTTTGCGATATTATCGAAAGAAGGCTCGTCGATAACTGCATTCACAAAGTTCTCAGGATCCATGACATCCCCTACCTTAACCTTGGAGCACCTGTCCTTCAGTCCTTTCAGAACCTTTGGCCAGAGACTCTTAGGGCAGTACATACGGCTGGCTGCCGAACATTTCTGGCCGGCGAACTCAAACGATCCGCAGAAGGCAGCATTGGCAACAACCTCAGGATCAGCACTCTGATGAACGAATATGAAATCCTTGCCACCGGTTTCTCCAACCAGACGAGGGAAGGTCTTGTACTTGTCGATGTTCATTCCTACAGTCTTCCAAAGCCCGTAGAACGTAGCGCTGGAACCGGTGAAGTGGATTCCGCCAAGATCCGGACTTGCGCATGCAACCTTTCCGATTACTGCTCCAGGACCTGGAACGAAGTTCACAACTCCGGCTGGAAGACCCGCTTCCATAAATACCTTCATGATATAGTAGTTGGAAAGAAGTGCGGTTGTGGATGGCTTCCATACAGTGGTGTTGCCCATAAGCACAGGAGTCATGTTCAGATTGGAAGCGATGGATGTGAAATTGAAAGGGGTAACCGCAAGGATGAATCCTTCCAAAGGTCTGTATTCCATAGAATTCAGCTGACCAGGAGCGCACTTAGGCTGCATAGCGTAAATCTCTGAAGCGTAGGCGGCGTTATAGCGGAGGAAGTCTATCAGCTCACATGCTGAATCTATCTCTGCCTGGAACATGTTCTTGCTCTGGCCGAGCATGCAGGATGCATTGATCAGTGCCCTGTACTTTCCGGCAATAAGATCTGCGGCCTTCAGGAGAATAGCAGCCCTTGTGGTCCAAGGAGTTTCTCCCCAAGCCTTATGAGCCTTCATTGCCGCATCAACGGCCATCTTGACCTCTTTCTCGCCGGCCTTATGATATCTTGCCAGCACATGCTTGTGATTGTGAGGTTCAACCACATCTCCCATATTACCGGTCTTGATTTCCTTGCCTCCGATGATCAGCGGAATCTCGACAACGGTTTTTCTCTGTCTTTTAAGCTCTGCGTCAATGGCGATACGCTCCGGACTTCCAGCCAGATAACCTTTAACAGGCTCGTTTGCCGGAACCGGAAAACTGAAAATAGAATTATTCATATAAAATCCTTTTGATTGATATTTCCAAACAATGCACACAAATTTACTTTTTTAATGCCTAAATTGCAACAGATGTCAAAAGCGCACGTCATAATTGTGGAATGAAGATAAAAACCGGCATAATCGAAGATATCTACGACGAGTACTCCCGCAAGCTGTATGTTGCTTCCTATCGTATACTGGGCAATCCACAGGAGGCGGAAGACGTTATGCAGGACACGATTCTGAAGGTATGCGCTCAGAAGGACCTAGATAAGATCGAAAACCTTGGAGCCTACCTTTCCAGAAGTTGCGTAAACAAGTCCCTGGATATCCTCAGAAGACGGCGCACGGAGGAATCCGTAAAGAAGGAAATGCTCTACGCTTCAGACGGTGAAGACGGAATCGCAGAGGAAAACACAAGAGGGAGCAACCTGATCGGAAAGATCATCAGCCTGATAGCCCGGCTTCCGGGAAGCTGCCGCCAGATCGTGTCTCTGAAACTTATAGAAGGTTATGATTACCAAGAGATAGCGCAGATAACATCTCTTAACGAGAATTCGATAAGAAGCAAATTCATGAGAGGAAGGCAGATGCTTTCCGAACACTTGAAAAAGGAGGGAATATCATTATGACAACAAAAGACAAACTGGAAGAACTCTTCGAGCAAAACAGAATGGATATGGAAGACATACAGATGCCGGAAGGCCACAGGGAAAGATTCATGCAGAAGCTTCAGGCCAGGCCTTCTTTCATCCAGAAAGTGAGGATGATACTCAGCGACATGAGCTTCGGAAAAAAAGCAGCCTGGGTGCTCTCCCCTGCCATCTGTGTCCTGGCAGTCGTCCTGTTCTTGGGAAAGAGTAACGGCACAGCCGCCCTCGAGCAAATGGAAAGCGGTTATGTCACCAGCCTCCAGGCCCTTGGTAACCAACTACTTGAAGAAGGAGAGAATCTCTCAGTCCAGGACTTTGAGGATCTGAACTATTCCATCTCCTCAATCATATCGGATGAAGACGGTCTGATGGCTCTCCAGCTCCCTGAGAATCTCTCAAAGAAAGAAAAACAGAGAATAATCAAGGAGTATTACAACCAGAAGATGGAAGGACTGAAAAAGATACAGACCTTCATCGCGATGAATAACGAAAACGAATAAACAATACAGATATGAAAAAGTTTTTTGCAGCATTTCTTATTGCAGCATCATTATTATCCGCAAATCTTTTTGCACAAGGCGGAAAGGTAATTGTGGTAAAATCAGACAGCAAGGCTGATGAAAACCTCAGCACCAAATCTTATAAGATCTCTTCCCTGAGAGGGATCCAAGCCGGAAGCGTATTCGAAATAACAGCTACTTCAGGCAACAGAGGCAGAGTCGAGATATCCGCTCCAGCCAAAACCCTGGAACACATAATCGTCAGCGAAAAGGACGGCGTTCTGGTCCTCAGGATAGAGAACGGTTATAGCTTCGGAGGCACCAGATGGTTTTCAAACAGCAAGAACCTCAAAGGGCCGGTTAAGGTGACAGTCGGTCTTTCGGCTCTAGAGGTTATAGACCTGAGCGGAGCCGCAACCCTAAATGTAAAGGACAACTTCTCGGAGAAAACCTGCAAAATAGACCTGAGCGGAGCCTCCAAAACAAGGATAAGCAAACTGAGCGCAAACGATTTGAAGATAGACGCCAGCAGAGCCTCCGAACTTGTTTCTGCCGGAAGCGGCAACATTATCACACTGGATGCCAGCGGAGCCGCCAAGCTTTTCCTCACCTACACTGCCGATGACCTGAAGGCAGACCTGAGCGGAGCATCCAAGGTAAGCATAAAGGGAGCGGCAGACAAAACCAGCCTGGATTGCAGCGGCGCATCCAACTTTGACGGAGAAAGCTTCCAGACAAAGACCGTCAGGGTAGATATCAGCGGAGCCGCCAAAGCTGAAATAGAAGTAAAAAAGAGCATTACTGGAGAAGTCACCGGGGCATCAACCCTCAGATACATAGGAGACCCGGACAGAGTCATCCTGGAAAAGAGCCGTGGCGCCTCAGTATCAAGAAAATAGGCCAAAACAAATCTCCATATAAGTGACAATTTGTCACACATCTCCCGATGGTACAAAGATTGAAGCACCATCGGGAGTATTTTTATTACAGAAACTTTTAAAATTCAATAATATGGCAAAGACAAAAGGACAGATCGGGGTAACGACTGAAAACATATTCCCGGTCATTAAGAAATTCCTGTATTCAGATCACGAGATTTTCCTCAGAGAACTGGTAGCCAACGCTGTAGATGCAACCCAGAAACTAAACGCCATTGCAGGCAAGGGCGAGTTCAAGGGAGAATTGGGAGATACCACAATCCATATCGAGGCTAACGACAAGAAGAACATCCTCACGATTACAGACCGCGGAATCGGTATGACCGCAGAGGAAATAGACAAGTATATCAACCAGATAGCATTCTCCTCAGCCGGAGAATTCCTGGAGAAGTATAAAGACCAGCTGGAGAATATAATAGGCCACTTCGGACTGGGATTCTATTCCGCGTTTATGGTTTCAAAGAAAGTCGAGATCGAATCGCTGAGCTACAAAGAAGGCAGCAAAGGCGTCAAGTGGAGTTGCGACGGAAGTCCTGAGTTCACGATGGAAGAGTGCAAGAAAGATGACCGCGGAACAAAGATCACCCTGTATCTGGACGATGACAGCAAGGAGTTTGCCACCAAGAGCAAGGTTGAGGAACTCCTTAACAAGTATTGCAAGTTCATGCCGGTAAAGATTGCTTTCGGCAAGGAAACCGAATGGAAAGACGGCAAGTATGTTGATACGGACAGAGACAAGATAGTCAATGACTCAGAGCCTCTCTGGGCAAAGACCCCGAGTGAAATCAAGGACGAAGAATACCTTGAGTTCTACCGCAAGCTCTACCCTATGAAGGAAGATCCTCTGTTCTGGATACATCTTAACGTGGACTATCCTTTCAACCTAACCGGTATCCTGTATTTCCCTAAGATCAAGGACCGTATGGACATTTCAAAGGACAGGATACAGCTCTACTGCAACCAGATGTTCGTCACCGATCAGGTTGAGAACATAGTGCCTGAGTTCCTTACCCTTCTCTACGGCGTTATAGACTCTCCTGACATTCCCCTGAATGTTTCAAGAAGTTATCTCCAGGCAGATGCCAACGTGAAGAAGATTTCCACCTACATCACAAAGAAGGTGGCAGACCGTCTGGAAGAAATCTCCAAAGACAAAAAAGAGGAATTCGAGAGCAAGTGGGACAACCTGAAGCTTTTCATCGAGTACGGTATGCTCACCGATGAGAAATTCTGCGAAAGGGCCATGAAGTTCGCCCTCTTCAAGACAACCGAGGGCAAATACCTTAACTACGAAGATTTTGGCAAACTCATAGAGAAAGAACAGAAAGACAAAGACAAGAAGGTAGTATATCTATACGCTACAGACGCAGTGGCCCAGTACCAGTTCATTGAGGCCGCCAAGAGCAAGGGATACCAGGTTCTGCTGTTCGACAGCCAGCTGGACTCTCACTTTGTAAACCTGCTGGAAACCAAGATTAAGGACAGCACTTTCGCCCGCGTGGACTCAGACAGCATAGACAACCTCATCAAGAAAGAAGTCAGCAAAAAGCCGGAACTCAAGGAAGGCGAGGAACTGGATCTCGAGTACGCTTTCGCGGCCGTCCTTCCGGAGGAAGGCAGATACACCCTCCAGGCCGAGAATATGGGAGAAAATGCAGCTCCAATGATTCTTACCCAGAACGAGTTCATGAGGCGTTACAAGGAGATGAGCGCCCTTGGCGGAGGCCTTAACTTCTACGGAGAGATGCCTGATTCCTATACCATCAAGCTCAATGTCGAAAACCCTCTGGTAAAGAAGATTATCGCTGAGAAAGACGAGCAGACGGAAGAAAAGGCAAAAGACCTCAGGGCCCAGATAGCCAACGTTAAAGACGCCCTTGACCTTATAGACAAAGACACAAGGAACAAAAAGGACGAGGACATCCCTCAGGAAATGAAGGACAAGCGGACCAAGCTCAACTCCACCCTCACGGATCTCCAGAACCAGAAGAAAGACCTGATGCGTGACTTCGGCAGAAACTGCACCCTTCTCAAGCAAGTGGCAGACCTTGCCCTGCTTGCAAACGGAATGCTCAAAGGCAAGCAGCTCTCCGAGTTTGTTTCCCGCAGCCTCAGCCTCCTCAAGTAGCCCGAGCGTAAAATAGACCTGCGATTGTGCAAGGCATACTCGGAGATGGTATACCGCAACACCATGAAAATCAACGCTCCCCAGAATAAGGCATCAAAATACGAATCTCTTATTTTGGGGAGTATTGTATATCAGCAACTTACAAGACACCATCGCCGACCCCGAACTATTTTAACCGGAACGTTAGTTTACCACGCTAACTGCATGCAATTCCTGAGTATCAGAGTCCTCTATGTAAGCCCAGACCATAGCAAGTCCCGCAGAAAGACCTCTGACCCTTCCGTCTGAATATACCCGGACTATAGATGTGTCCTTGGAACTCCACTGGGCTGTTTTACCAGACAAGGTTCTAAGACTTACTACATCCCCTATCTTAATCAGCACATCGCGAGAGGAAGTTTCTTTCTCCTTTCCAGACGCGGGCCGTATCTTACTTTCCGCACCAGGACCCACGGGCCTGACTCCCCTTATCCTTTGCCCCATCTCCAGCTGCTCCAAAACAGCAATTCGCTGAGGCATAGTATAATGATCATCTAGCTTGGAATAATATTCAAAGGGATCTGCCAGTAATCTCAGAGCTTCTTTCATTCGCTCTCCTCCTATCCCAATCCAGTCCAGTAGCCTAAATGCCACAATATCGGCCTGCAATTCAACTTCCCTGCTGTACTTGAACTGATACATAAAAGAATCATGTTGTGCCGAGTTGAATATACTAGTATAATAGGCTGTATTATTTACAGTTTTACCGGTATATGCAGAATTCATCCCATCTGCAAATGCCTGCAATCCGACAGCCACCGAAGCCATTATCATATTATTACGCTCTTTCTTTCTCTGCATATATTCCTGAATAAGACTATGCCTTAGCAAAACGTGGGCAACCTCATGAGCGATGACCGCAGTCATCAAGTCTTCCTTATATCGGCCAAAATAATTCTGCAAACCTTTGTAAATTACGACATTGCCGTTTGGTGCGGCAAAAGCGTTGGTTGTCAGCTTGTCAAATCCGAAAACATGGACTTTCCCGCTGCGTCCAACAAGTATATTCTCAGCGATTGAATCTAGGACTGGATCATACTTTATGCTGTCTGCATAATGGTGTACATGAAGAAGTATCGCTTCATCAATCTTTTCCCTGGCCTTTGCACCAATTCCCCTGTCTCGCTTGTAGATTTTATCTATTGTTTCTGTAATCGGATTCTCAGTTTCCAGCAAAGCCTTCCAGAATGTCTCAGGATTACCGTCACTTGAGTCCGGCAGATATTTAAGAACATCCACCCGCTTGATTATCTTCTTTGGCACATCCTGCCCAGACACCATCATTGATGAAGCCACAATAAAAAACACGATTGCCAAAAATCGTTTCATAGAGCATACTCCGATATCACTTGAAAAGAGGATCATAAGACAAAGATAATGAAAGAATTAATTAGAACCTCCTACTCCTCCTGACAGGGCGAGGAAACTGCATAACTAATTTCGGCGTACAGTTGCAATTAGGAACCATCGCTAAAAAAGATTTCCCAGCAATGATTACACTTTGCGGAAAGAAGCCTCCCAACTCCACCCCACTGTTTTTGAGATACTCTACATCGCTATTCGAAATATTAGATAAAAGATTGTGCCCCAAGACTGTAAAAACAACAGCGGTATAGCCCAGATAAACTCTATGACATCTAATACACTCAATATCTCTTGGAATTACAGTTCTATTAAGCAATGTTGGTTTGAATTCTCTACAATTCGAATCTAAACATAAAGACACATGATCTGGATTGTGCAATCTTTCTTCAATATTGAGCAAATCATCTTCCGTAACATTATACTGAACAAGAACGATTCCATTATCCCTATAATATTTAAGCACCCCGTCCTCCGGGTAATGAGTGTTCACAATCTCAACAGCAATAATGACCTTTCCATTAGCATCTAGTAAGGCAATATCCGGCCGACATACTCCCAAATCGAGTTCAATCTTCACATCCTTAGCCATATATAAGATATTTCCGCTATAAGGCTTATTGCACCCTTCACACTTCCAGTTGAGGATAAACTCTTTACAATCACAGTTAATCTTCTCTTGGAGTATCTCGGCAGTCTTTATCTTGAAAGCAGAGTGGAGCAAAGATTCTGGTGTACAATTAGAGCCTCCCCCGCCTTTATGAGCAAAATGCGGCCTACGTGATCCCGGTCCTGTATTTCCACTACTCTTAAAGACCAATTCTTGACCACATTCAGGACACTTGTATGGAATACCTTTAACAGCATCCTTTGCAAAGACAATACTATTGTCTAAATCAAATGCAAAGTTTATCAGCAACTCTTTCATATGCTATTAATAAAACATTAATGACTTAGGGACCACCTGTAGTAACTTAAACTAAATGCTTGTGGAATGCACTCTTCCTTAACAAAGTCCATTGTTTCCATCCATTCTTCCTCGGTTTTGAAATCAAGCTTGATATCAATCATAGTCCACCCTGAAAGAGGATTTCTCCAGAAATCAGCCCTAATACCTTTGGAAGAAACTTTTGAATAATAACTCATAAGTTGTTTGTGTTGAGGAGTACGATCTGCTAACCACTCACCTTCAGTAAAAGAAACATTGAAGTCAGAGAGTCCGAAATCAGGCAAATCTTTTTCCTGAAACTCATTTGAAACAATCTTTACTATGCACGTGTTAAAACCCAGTTTATCTAGAACCCTAGGCATAATATCCATAAACTGACTTAATGCTCTTTTCTTCTCGAACTCCTTAGCTATAACCGGATTGTCAAAATCAACCAGTTTCGGATTACTCACTAGATCTTCAAAGAAATTGTGTTTCAATACCTCCGAGATTTTAGCCAATTGCAGTATGTCGATACTGCTCCTTTTAAAGATGTCATAAACATTCTTTCTTCCGCAACAAATAGCCTCAGCAAACTTTACTAAATTCCACTGTTGCTTACGGACTTCTTTCTCAATAAGACTTCCTATTGTTGTTTTCATAGCCTTTAACTTTTATGCAAAGATATGGCTATGATAACTACCAACAATGGAAGAAGTGTAACATTTTATTGGACAAAAGATATGTATATATAGCACTGAAGAAATTTTAAAATCTGTCTATCAACATATTCTAAGCACTAAATATCTAGAGTTTTCAGATCTACTTAAATATAGGCAACTTATTCCCGTTGTGTAACAATACTGGTAATAAATTCCTAAACCCGGGAGAATATACAGCAATGACAACTTCAAGAGAATTTCTATGGGGTTCTTCAACGTGTTGTACCTCTGAGCAAAGCAGAAATCCAAGTCTTTTTTTGTAAATGACAGCAGGTAGTTCAGCCTCTCCCACTAAAGTTGTTATTACTTTATTACTTTGATACAAAGAAAAACATTTGAAAATAGCATCCAAAGATGCTCTGTTAATATAAATGTGAGCTGTATCGATGCTCTTTTTAAAGAGGGATATGGCTTTATCTAAATGCTCCGAATCATCTTTAAACATATCCAGTAAGTTCAGAACAAGCAGTTTCGATGGATTATACTTTCCGTAATCCCACTCAAAGTGGCTTATCAATATAAGTGAATAAACAAATATATTCTGTTTCATTTTCACTATATTCGCCATATAGCCATCACACTCAATGAAGCCATCCCGATAAATCATTAGAAAACGTCCCAGGATGTTATTCATTATTTTCTGTATAAGATTCTCTTCACACTTATCCTTTGATGATTCATTATTTCTTACCTTCTTAAATAAAAGAGCAATAGCAATTAAACATGAAGAATAGGCCTTGGATTTAGCTACTTGCCGAATATCTGTCTCATCATCCAAAAGCAAGGGTTGCTGTGCGGTGTCGAATCTACTACATAGTTTATCATAGTGTCTGGAGATTCGGTTCAGGTAATCATCCAACTCACTAAGCTTTTTTTTGTTGCTGGATTCTTTCCTTGCTTTTTGTGAATCAGAATCTTCGTCTCCAGTTGCTTCACCACGGTCTATTTGTGCAGTAGAGTATTCTTCCTCAATTTCAATTGACGGATCGTCGTCAGAACTGATATATTTGAAAAAGAAATCTAGAATTCTAATGTTTATTCGTGCAGAATCACTTTCCAAAGGGTCAGCAGCGAAGTCTTTTCTGTCGATAATAGTATCCTGAGGCAAGCTTGAAGTAGTAGCAGCTCTTACTGTGGCCCTTCGCGCTATTTTGGGTAAAGGCTCTTCTTCAAAAGTGACATACGATAGGAGTTGGGTAATGTTTGAATCCCAGTCCCGCTCCCTTGAAAAATCCATTAACCGTGAAAGCAGTTTAATTGCCTTATCTGGGCAATAATTACGGACAATGTTGTCTTCCAGAATCAAAATGCGATTGGAGATAATTCTATCACCTCTAACGATTGCCAATGATGTAGCTCCTTGGAGTAACTCGTATTTTACCTTAACAACCATTGGAATTGATTCAAAATGGAGAGCAGGGCCCTCGTTACCAAATGCGTCCTTCCACTGAAAATCAACATCTGACAATGGCCTATTCAACTTAACTATATATTCACCATTCCAAAGTTCACAAGACAGTATAGCAACTTCTATACTATCTTTACGTGTACTCTGCCGCTTTGCCCCATAATTATCACACAGGATAATGTCTTTCCCAGGTGATATGCCAAGCTCTGTAATATATTCTTTTATTCCTTCTTGTATTATTAATATGCCAGCCTCGTCGTTTTTTACAGAGCCAAATCCCAGTCCTGCAGTCGTTGCATTCATACTGCCAGATAAAAGGTAAGTCGAGTCCTCTGTATGGATTTGAATAATCTTGGCATGAGTCCTTGCTTCCAAATCTTTCCCGCTGATACTCTTAAATGTGATTATTTGTCTATAGCTCTCTTTCATGGCCGATGGACACGTCCCAGTTTCTTCGTCTCCCAGACATAAGACTGAGGTCGGATTCAAACCATCAATCAAAGATATTAACGCAGCTCCGTCCTTGTCAAAATACGGTGAGACTATGGTTAAATCTTTGACCGGCCGCTCTCCAATAATATCAAGTAATTGTTGACCAATACCTTTTTCGCGCCTGTTTACTAGGAAATAGAAGTTCTTCTGCCCTCGTGAAGCAGATGTCTCTATTGACTTTAAGCACTCCGAATAAGTGGTCATCCATGCCAGTTGTTCTCTGACGGTATCTTGCCCGTTGGAAACCAGAGAAAACAAATAATTCCAAACCGAATAGATGATTGGAGCCTCGTCTGCCCCAATGTTATTTGCGGAGAAAGCATTCCAAACTTCATTATTATATGACATCCCTCCATATGTTAAATTGCCAGAACCAATCAATGCTGTACATTGCCGCGGTCCGACAAGGAATGCAATTTTTGGATGAAAAACACCATGGAATGACGGAACTACTCGTACTGGAGAGAAATTGAGTTGAATACTTCTTCCTGATAGTTCTTGATAGCGTATAAACTCTTCACAAGCTTCATCGTATTGACCAGCATCTATCAAGACAAGAATATTTGAAATGTTGATGGCGTTTAGTTTGGGCAAATAGTACTGGATAAAGTAAAGAGGATCAAAGGAGAAGCACGTCATGATTGCAGAATCATAAATAGAACCTGCTTTTCCAATTATTTCATCAAAGATATTTCTCCGTGCTATTTCCATCAACTCAAGGATGAATAAACTTCTAATCCATAACTCGTCAGTCCATTCTGACTTATCATGCCCAAATCAGATAGGAAGTTTTTTAGGCTGTTCAATCTTGGAGATGTATGCGTAGCTATAGCAACAGTATCCCTTAGATATCTGATGAATCCACCCTCTAACATAAACTTATGTGAGGCAATACCCGTCTGATAGAATTTACGCAGGGAGACATTGTAGTGCCTATAAATGATTTTTGATTCGAGCAGGTATTTTACAAACAATTTAAAATCTTTATTGAAATACTTCTCAATGAACAATGAGATTGAATGGAAATCGTCCATGCTATAATATCCAAACAACTTTCTTAAAACTTCATTCTCTGGCCATAAGCCTTTATTGGTTTTATAGTGCTGAAGGACGCTGTGTATGGCTTTGCAAATCCTTGCGCAATTATCCTTTCCATAGATTTCAGGCAAGTCAGCGAGAATGTATTCAAGACTTCTGCCTTCGGCAGCAAACCGTTCGGATATTATTTCGGACAATTCAGAAGTAAACTGATCCAGTTCAACCCACTTGCAAAACTTATCCTTGTTCAGAATATCAAGGATGCCTTCTAATACGACAGACGCATTGAATTGCCATATATCATCTAGGTAATAACAATACCATCCTGTGATGCATGGAGTGCTGCGTTCCCCTTGTAAATAACGCTGGTACAAATATTTGGGAAACTCAAATTCGTCTTTATAATTGTACTCAACGGTATCGTTATAGTATTCTAGGAACAGACGAATAGTCTCTTTTCTATAGCATCTGTCACTCCGCCCAGGAAGATCTTCTTGAATAAGCAGATTGGAAAGCAAGCTTTTTTCATCCTTATCAAAGAGAACGTTCTTCATAATGAATGCATCACGTATGGCCTTTCTTTCTTCTTTTGAAGATGAATGATTCTTCACACAATTTAGAAACGTTTGTGACGCTTCAACCCCAATGCTGTGTTCAAAGCATTCCGCCAATTCTTTTCCTGTGATGTTGTTGCCTTCTTTAGAAATATTGCTCAATTCAGGATACTTCAGGTTGGGAACGATTATACCAATATCTCTAAGGGAGTTACCATAATACTGACGAAGGACGCCACCTTTGTTTGCCCAGTAAGTACCTCTTGTACTTCCATCAGCGTTAAAGGAACCAGCAGATAGGTCAACGACATCCGGATTTTCACTCATCACGGTCAATGCATAATCTATTCCTGGAATTCCCCCTGAATCTTCAAGATTCGTGTGCAGCAAGGCCAACAGGTATTCAGAATACCGCACAAAACTATAATAATCCCTAACGGTCGGAGAGTCGTAGATTTCAAAAAACTTATCTAGCACCCAACAATAGAAACTATAGTACCGGATTCTGGCTGTTACGTTGTTAAGCCCCGGTAATAGCGTTGTAAAAAGCAATTCAGCCGAATTACGGTAGCCCAAATGATTCAGCCCAACCTTGAGACCGACTGGTTGGGAGAGAAAAGGGGCGATATGCTCATTAGGGTTCACTATGGTCACTCTTCCAAATAATCGTTTTCTTCTTCCAGACGTTTCCGCATATCGTCTAGCACTTCGCCTCTGAATGTAAAGAACTTAGGGCCCTGATATGCTCCAGAAGCATTCCGTTTCTCCTCTGGCATAAAGGTTCCCACAAAAGGAGACAATTTGTAAATACGTCCCTTATATTCTATCTGGTCATCGCTAGCAACTTTTACCTTAATTCCGGTAGGCACAAAAGTCAAAATGGAGCCAATGGGAATATCTACCATGCTGAATTTAAAGCGAGGACGGTGGGGCACAGGTGAAGTGGAATCAACACTTTTCTTGGGTTCTTCAAGCCTAATTGGCTCGTTGTCTTTATATAGAGTAAGCTCTGCATCATCCAACACCATGGCTTCGTCTCGTAGAATCTCAAGAGCAAGCTGAGGCTTGATGTTGAAGAATTCACGTTTTTGCCTAATTCTGAGATCCGATAGACGGTCTATGGCCTTATGGATTTTCTTTTCAACGATGTCGTATTTAACTGTTTTCAAAGTGGCAAATATCTCAAAAGGAAGCGGCACCGCCGTGTTGTCAAGCTCTTTTGAGCGAACATCGACTGGACGAGAACTCTTTCCGATCTTCACCCAATCCTCACGGAAACTGGGATTGGTAAGAATGTAAACATATCCAGGGTCTTTAGTGGCCATAGTCATAAGCTTTTATCATCTACAAATTTATAAAAATTCGGGCAATTTTTTATTTTTTATCCATGTTATAAGTCCCATTATCCGAAGGAAGGGCCCTGGGAATTGCCAGAGGGGTGGTGTTGGTGTTCTTTGAATGATATAGGCAAATGGCAATCTGGTGCTACTCCAAGTCGCGGAGTGAAAGCATATTTTGGAGGAAATATTCCTTGGCTCAAAACAGGAGATCTGAATGATGATTATGTTAAAGATATTCCCGAGAGAATTACAGATAAAGCTTTGAGGGAGACTTCTGTAAAGTTAAATCCTGAAGGCAGTGTCTTAATCGCCATGTATGGCGCTACTATAGGGAAGGTGGGAATTCTAACTTTTCCTGCTACTACCAACCAGGCTTGTTGCGCATGTTCTGAACTAAGTGGAGTCGAGAATCGTTTTCTGTTCTACTTCTTAATCTCTCATAAAAATGAGTTTATTCGTCAAGCAGGTGGCGGTGCTCAACCTAACATCTCGAAGGAGATAATTGTCAATACACCTATTCCAGTACCTCCTGCAGAAGAGCAAAGAAGAATTGTTCGCGAAATTGAAAAGTGGCTTGGCCTTGTCAAGATCATAGATAAATGCAACTTGTCTATCCAGGCTGGTATTGATGCATGCAAAGCAAGAATTTTAGACCTGGCCATCCACGGCAAACTAGTTCCACAGGACGCTACTGATGAGCCTGCAATTGAGTTGCTTAGGCGCATGAATCCGGACTTCGTACCTTCCGATAACCTCCATTATGAGGGAGACTTGCCTAACGGCTGGTGTTTCAGTACTATAGGTGACCTATTCCAGCACAATACTGGCAAGGCGCTCAATGGAAGGGAACGTGAAGGAGAAAATCTGCGTTACATCACGACTTCAAATCTTTATTGGGATCGATTTGACTTGACTGAGGTACGCACGATGCCTTTTACAGAGGTAGAAAAGGAGAAGTGCCGTGCGACAAAGGGTGATTTGTTGGTTTGCGAGGGCGGAGATATAGGACGAGCAGCTGTCTGGCCATATGACTACGATGTAATGATTCAAAATCATATTCATCGGCTCCGACCCAAGGACGAATTATCAGTGAGATTTTTCTACTATATCTTCCTTCTATACAAGCAGAAAGGATTCATTGGAGGGAAAGGAATAGCTATTCTCGGCCTTTCATCACGCGAACTAGACAAGATGGTTGTTCCGGTGCCCCCTGTATCAGAGCAGCACCGGATTGTAAGCGTTATAGAAACCTTATTCTCGCAACTTGAATCTCTTGTCAATAACCTGTCATAACTACCAGGTAACTATTTTGTCAACAATCTGCTGCTGTTCGGTGGCTGTCCTTCGCAGATAGATTCTGGTGGTCTCAATGCTTTCGTGTCCCATCAAGTCTGCCAAAAATGCTATGTCATTGTATTTCTCCAGGAAGTTCTTTGCAAAACGATGACGAAACGAGTGTGGGTAAACGACCTTGGGATCTATCCCATATTCTATAGCGAAATGCTTTAACTGCTGAGCAATACCACGTGCAGAGATGACCCCACCATATCGGTTTCTGAAAATATATCCGGTACTTACGCACTCGCGCTTCAGCCATTCGTTAGCCTCAGTTCGCAGCCGCCTGTGGATATAAAGGCGGCGGATTTTCCCACCCTTTGAGTACAGATCTAGATATCCAACTTCCACATGTTCCGCTTTTATTTTCAGCAATTCGCTTATTCTAGCGCCCGTGGCTCCCATAAACCAAACAACAAAGTACCACTCAATGTGACCCTCAGATTTGAGTTTCCTTTTGAGAAACTTATAATCAGCATCGCTGATGACATTTTCGAGAAAGTTTTTCTGCTGAACCTTCACAAACTTCATTTTGAGTTTATCTTTCCTTATAAACTCTAGGAACTTGTTGATGCCTTGAAGCCGTAGGTTAACAGTCTGAGGCTTGAAATGCTCCACGAGAAAGCCTTTGTAAGCATGGAGATTCTCCTTCGTTAATTCTCCATAATTGGTAGTGAAGTGATTGACCGCCCACACATAGGAGGTGACGGTGTTCTTGGCTAAGTCTGACTTTTCCAAGAAAGATTGAAACTTTTGTATCATAAGCATTTAATGAATGTTTATGAAGTGCAAAGTTACCGTCGATACGTCCCATTATCCGAAGGAAGGGCCCTGGGAGTTGCCGAAGGGGTGGGTGTGGCTCTCTGGTGAAGACATATTTCTCCCTATGGAAAGCACATCTCCCAAAGGAGAGTTCTTCGAGTATATTGACATTGATGCAATTGATAATGCTACAAACTGCATAAAAAAACCAAAGCACCTTGCTGTCTTAAATGCACCTAGTCGAGCAACTAGAAAGGTTTCCAAGGGAGATGTACTTTTTTCGATGGTGCGTCCCTATTTGAGGAATATAGCGATGGTTGAACTTGATAGCTGTATAGCATCAACGGGATTCTATGTTTGCCGCTGTTCCGAGATTCTTGACAGTAAATACTGCTATTATTTGATGCTATCAAACTATGTTGTAGAAGGGCTGAACCAGTTTATGAAGGGAGATAATTCCCCCTCAATAAACAATACTCACATTACATCATGGATATATCCAATTCCGCCCCTTTCAGAGCAGAAAAGGATTAGTGGAGCTATTGATGGCCTTTTGACTTATGTCGGCAACTTAGAGGGAGCCATGTCCGGCATTGTAAAATGTATAGATGAAGTGAAATCAAAGTTACTCGACCTAGCAATCCATGGGAAGTTAGTTCCGCAGTACCCTTCGGATGAGCCCGCAATAGAACTACTGAAGCGCATAAATCCGGCCTTCAAACCTTCTGATAACCTCCATTATAAGGATTGCCCAAAAGGATGGATTATAGTTAAGGTTGCTGATGTGTTCGAAATCAATCCAAAGATTCAAGGAGATGATGACGCTGATGCTGGCTTTGTACCAATGTCTAATATTCGTGAGGGTTTCTGCAATAAGTTCTCTTTTGAGGTTAAGACATGGGGTAAAATCAAAAATGGATTCACTCGTTTCGCCGATGGAGACATTGCTGTAGCAAAGATTTCCCCTTGTCTAGAAAATAGGAAATCCGTCATCATGCGCGACCTTCCAAATGGTATAGGCGCTGGAACGACAGAATTAAACATCTTTCGTTCCAGAGTGGTTAATCCTGAATACGGTCTACTCTTTTTCAAGAGTAATTATTTTATTAATGCTTGTGCAGGCTCATACAATGGTGTTGTCGGCCAACAGAGAGTGAGCCGATCCTTAATAGAGGAGATGTATTTTCTTTTGCCCCCGGTGGAAGAGCAAAAACGGATTGTTGCGACTATCAATGAGTACTTTGCCGTCATTAATGAAATTTCGTACTCTTTACAATGATGAGATTACTTCCATTAAATCAGATACCTTCTTAACGATACGAACTTGTTCTGCTAGGGGTGGAATGGGAATGATTGCTTTCTTTGCGTCGTTTGTCCCAAGTCTTGGCATCTTCACTCCATAAACACATGACGCTGTGTATTTCAGAAAAAATGGAGAGCGTAAAACTATAAGAAGATATTCAGACAAAAGCGCCTTGCTGGCAGTAATGGGCACAATCTCGGTTGTGCAATAACCATCATCAGGAGCTATGAGGACTTTATTCAGATACGTTCTCAACTTAGAGTATAATACTTGACCCTTACGGAATGAGTGGCGCACGCCACTGATTTCTCGCTCTGCTTTATTCTTCTTTTCTAAGATGAATGCAGTGTCCTTTTCAATGTCTTCTAATTCAAGAACCCAGTTAAAAGGGGCAATACTGGCCACATCCACATTTGACGTATCTCCGTATTCTGCGACATCTTCTATGTGAGCGAGACACCAACCATCTGGCAGTTCTGTGTCATAATGGAGGTTATCAGAAGGAGTAAAGTTCGGGTTTATACGTTTGAGTAGATCTATAGCAGGCTCGTCGGAATGGTCTTGAGGAACTAACTTTCCATGAATGGCAAGGTCTAGTATCACAGATTTACAACTGGAGACATAAATGCTAATCTCTTCTTTTTCAGACTGAATTCGATCTAATATGTCGATGTATCTGTCAACAACTTCAGTTATACGTTGTTGCTCTTTAAATGGAGGTATTGGGATAAATGCTTTTACAGCATCAGATGTTCCTAAACGCGGCATTTTTACCCCGTATCCACACTGCGCAGTGTAATCAAGAAAGTAAGGAGACCGGAGAACTAGACTCAAATACTCAGGCATAATACCTTCCTGTGGCGTGATTGGAATTATTTCTGTAGTACAAAAACCTTTATCTGGTGCAATTAGCACCTTATTAAGATATGTTCGAAGTTTTGAGAAAAGTATCTGTTTTTTTGAAAAAGAATGACGGCTACCATTTATACTGCGTACACTTTTAGTAACATGCTTCAGCACTCTCCCAGTTTCCTTTTCGATATCTTCTAATTCGAGTACCCACGCGTCATCTTTAATTGCAGAAACTGGGACTGTCACGCATTTCCCGTAGTCTGAAATATCTCCTAGCATGCTCCACTCCCACCCTTTCGGTAAGTCCCATGGCCCGTTCTTCGGATAATGGGACGTATCACCAGCAGATTTGCTCTTTTTAGGGGCTTTAATTTTGCCTTCTTTGATGAGCTGCTCTTTCTCCTTGCGGATGCGTTCAAGCAGCACGGAGGCGGGTTCATCGTTAGGGTCTTGCGGCACAAGCTTGCCATGGATAGCAAGATCCAGTATCTTCTGACGGAGTTTCTTGGTATCCATTATTCCTCGATGTTTGCGATGAGTTCTTTAAGTTTGGCAACGGCCTCGGCAATTTTGTTACTCTTTTCCTCAATGGAGGAAACAAGCTCCGCGAGCGTGTAGTCAGTATCATCCTGGAACTTAATCCAAGTGATGTCTAGGCTAGTTTTATCCCTCTCAAGAATCTCCTTGACCGAATACTTACGCCAGCGGCCGTTGGGATTGGTTTCGGCGTTGTAAGTTTCCTTGCGGGCATTGATATTATCGGCATTGTAACAGGTCACGAAGTCGTCAAGATGATGGCGCTCCATTGTGTTGTTGGCCAGCGTGTGTTTGATGCCGGTTCGATAGTCATAGAACCAGATGTCCTTGGTCTTTTCACCCTTCTTGAAAAACAACACATTCGCTTTTACGCCCTGGGCATAGAAGATGCCGGTGGGCAGGCGCAGAATCGTGTGCAGGTTGAAATCCGACAGCAATCTCTTGCGGATGGTTTCACCGGCGCCGCCCTCGAAGAGGACGTTATCCGGGAGAACAACTGCTGCGCGGCCACCGTTTTTCAGCATAATCATCATGTGCTGCAGGAAGTTTAGCTGGTTGTTCTTGGTGTCCACATAAAAATCGGGGCGATTGATGTCCACGGAACCGGCAGGGCGTGTTCCGAAAGGCGGATTTGCAAGGATTACGTCCACCAGCGTGGATGGCTCGCTCTCCAGAGAATCCCGGCATTCAATAGGGCTCCTGTCCGTTCCGATACCATGCAGGTAAAGGTTCATTGATGCAAGGGTGACAACCAAAGGTGTATTATCAACGCCGTGCAAAGCCTTCTCGCGAAGGAATTTACGCTTCTCCTTATCGGCCGTCTGCTCCTTCATATAGTCGTAGGCCGTAAGAAGGAAGCCTCCAGTACCGCACGCCGGGTCGGCAACAGTCTCGCCAATCTGCGGACGCGTTACATCCACCATCGCCTTGATGAGGGAACGTGGTGTGAAATACTGCCCGGCGCCGCTCTTCTTGTCTTTGCCGTTCTTCTCCAGTATGCTCTCGTAGATGGCACCCTTCACATCGCCATCCATAACAAGCCAAGACTCTTCGTCAATGAGAGATATAACCTTTTGCAGGTACACAGGCTTGTCAATCTTGTTCTGGGCCTTGGTATAGATAGTGCCGATGAGATTCTCCTGGTCGCTGAGGACCTTTAGAGTCTTTTCATACTGGGCAATCAGATCCAAACCGTCCAGACCAATCAAGTCCTCCCAGCGATAACCTTCCGGAATGGCCGAGGTCTCCCCGAAGGTTTTTACGTTCTCGTCGTCCATCTTCAGGAACAGAAGATAGGTAAGCTGGGTGATATAATCCGTGAAGCCAACGCCTTGTCCGGCAAGGACATCGGCCACTTTCCAGACTTTATTGATAAGGGTTTGTTCTGATGACTGTTTTGCCATAATATGTTATGCGGATTTTCTGTAAATCATAAACTGGGACAGGGAAGAAAGGACCTGGTTGGCTTTGGCCAAACCGCCGAAGGCCTGAATTATCTGCCCGGCCTGAGTCTTATCCTCTTCCTTAATGTCTTCGATGGTGCATGAGCCGTTGGTAACAATATAATTCACAACCTGCTGTAGCAGATTGTTCTGCAACTCCGAAATGCCACGCCAGGTCTGACCGCACCAAAGGTTGAAATACTTGGCTGCGTCGCCTTTGAGGCTTTCGAGTCGTGGAATATGCTTGAATGCAAATCTTACCAGCTGGATGATATTTGTGAGCGCGTCCTTCTCATCCTTGGTGGTGAACTTGACAACATCAGCCGGGCGGAGCAGCGCATAGGTATTCCACAGGAGCGCCGGATTGAACTTGGCATTTGCAAAGCGAAGCGTAGTTTCCAATTCCTTGAGCATGGAATAGGTAATGGGCTCTCCCTGGTTGTTATAGATGATGCGAAGCGCCTCGATTTCGTCCTTATGTTCGGCCACATATTTCTCAAAGGCGGCCGTAGTTTGCGAAGCCTCCTCCAGCGAGAATCCCTTGGATACCAACTCGTCCTCCCCGGGGATCAAGATTTTGACAAAGCCTGCGTTCAGGACCAACAGGTAATTGCGCGCCTCCGGATGATTGGCAAGGGCGGAAATCAAGCCTTTCCTCTCATTGTTCGGCTCATTGATATCCACGAACGGAGGAAGTGTGCCATTCCCTAATGCCTCGTAGATGCTGGAGGCGACGTCTTTCATATCCTTCCCGGCGAGATTGGCGAACTTGGTCCGCTGCCCATCGTCGGACTTGTTGTAGATACGGGAGAGCCTGCTGGCCAGAATCTTGAGATATTCGTCATCCACATAGCCATGTGTGATTCGCTCCAGCAATTCCTTCAGGGACATGGTAGCGGGACGAGGATCAGTTCCCGGACGAGTTACTTTCATCTCATGCTCGGTAACTCCAACGGCATCTACCAGATAGAACAGGTCCTTACTAAAGGCATTGGGTGTAACAATCCGGAGCTGCTCGTCGCCGATAGTCCTAACGCCTCGGCCTTTCATCTGTGTATAGAGGGATTCAGACTCGATATCGCGCATGAACATCACTACCTCAATAGGCTTAACGTCAGTTCCAGTGGCTACCAACGTCACCGTAACGGCGATTCTGAACTCCTTGTCATTACGAAAGCTGCGGATTAGAGCATTGCTGTTCCCAGCCGAATAGGTTATCTTCTGTACAAACTGTGGGTCATTTTCCTTGCCGAAGACTTCCTTTGCAATCTGGACGATGTTGCTAGCGTGAGCATCGTTCAGGGCGAAAATGAGTGTCTTGGGGAGATAATCCATATTCGGCTCACGGGCCGGGTCATTGAACATCTCGGTATAGACGGCATCGCGGTAGGTCTCCAGGACCAGTTTTATCTGGGAGGGATTGACGATGCTCCGGTTCAGTTCATTGCCGGTATACGTTTTTTCACCGCTATTCTTAACGTTCTCAACCTTGCCAGTATAGCGGGTGACCTGTTTCAAGTTCTCTCCGTCGCGGATGGCGCCACCATCTTCGGTGGCCTTGGTCTTGATTCGGTAAACGCGGTAATCTACATTTACGCCGTCGGCAATGGAGCGCTCGAGCGTATAATTGATGATGCGGTTGTTATTGAAGAATGCTTCCGTTTCCGGAGCAGGAGTAGCCGTAAGGCCGATTATTCGTGCCGATGAGAAATACTCCAGTACAGAGCGCCAGGAGCCATAAATGGAGCGGTGACACTCGTCAACGATGATAAGGTCAAAGAAATCTTTCGGCAGGGTTGGATTCTCAGGAAGGGTCACTGCTGGTGCCGGAGTTTCGTCGCCATCATAGTTCTCATCGTCATCCGTTTCTTCGATTTCCTCGCCTTTTAACAGGGAGAACAATCTCTGTATTGTGGAGATGACCACGTTGGAGTCTTTTGGGATTGCCTGATTTTTGAGCCTGTTGACGGTGAAGATAGAATTGAAGGCGTCGCCGGTTTCCGTGAGTTTGAACTTTCCGAATTCATCTTCGGCCTGTTTCCCGAGGTTATTGCGGTCCACCAGGAAAAGGACGCGACGCATGGGCGTGTACGAAAGGAAACGGTACGAGGCCATACAGGCAGTGTAGGTTTTACCTGCGCCTGTCGCCAGAACCATATAAGCCCTGTTCTGCCCGGCGCGGAAACTCTTCTCCAGCTCGGTAATAGCTTCAAACTGACAGTCCCGGAGTCCTTTCTTTTTCAGCGTAGGAAGTCCGGCAAATTCATCCTCGATTCCAAGTATCTTGCATATCTCCTTTGGTGTATGGATGCTGCCGACAGGGATATAGCTGCCATCTTTGGCCCTAAATAGAGTAACCTGGCCATTGGAAACATAAACAATAGGGAGAGGATTCTCATAGAACTGATAATACTTGGTCAGTTTGTGTGTATATCCCTCAGCCTGTGTAATAACTTTTTCTAAAGAAACGTCCACAGAAGCCTTCTTGGCTTCAAGTACTCCAACAGCTTTCCCGTTAATAAATAGAAGATAATCAGCTTCTTTTCCTCCCTCCAGGATACCTTCTTCAATGGCGGCAGCTGACAGGTTGGCGGAATATTCGTCGCGGGAAACAACCTTCCAACCGGCGTCAGTAAACATCTGATCAATGAGTACGCGCGCTTTTTCTTCTGGCGTCATAGTTAGTATAATGTTAAATTATCAGAAACTTGCTGGGACAAATTTAACACTTTTTCTTCTGCAATTTAGATAAACACTTCGCTAAGTTATAATAACGCTATTGCATAAAACCAAACAATTAATATTCAAGTCTTTATATGAAAATCGCCTCAAATTAATAATAAAAGGATTAGGAAATTAGGCACCACTAAGTAAATATCACTATTATCTTAATCAGCTATTTAAAAGGCCATTACAAACACAAGCAGCAGACTGACCAATCCTGGAATCGCTGAGGAAATCCAGGATTATTTGGGATTATTTGGAATTATAAAATCTTTGGGGCGGACAGGGTAAATGTGCCGGATGGTTTGGTGGATAGAGAGTTAGGAGGTTAGATTTGCGGGAGCGAATTAATAAATGCTTGGTTGTGAAAGAGATGAAAACTATCAAAGAAGGTTTTGTTGGAGAGATAAGGGGGATTATCGACAAAGCAAGAGAAGGGGCTGTAAGGAGCGTGGACTTCTGCCGTGTGCAGATGTACTGGAATATCGGTCGCAGGATATTTGAGGAGGAGCAGCAAGGAAAGGCCAGGGCCGAGTATGGTAGTTATCTGATAAAGAGGCTTGCGGAGCGGCTGGAACCGGAGTATGGGAGCGGATTTGGAAGTAGACAACTTCATAAGAGTAGACAATTCTATAAGGTCTATCCAATTGTGTCCGCATTGCGGACACAATTGAATTGGACTCAGTATAAGTTACTTATAGCTATTTCAGATGAATTTAAACGGGAGTATTATGAACTTGAGTCGGTGAATAATGGGTGGAATAGCCGTGAACTCGAGCGGCAGATTAACTCAGGGCTATATGAGAGGCTTTTGAAGAGTAATGACAAGGAGGCTGTATTGGCGGTAGCAAGGCGCGAAAGGATTCCGGAGAGTCCTCAGGAAGTTATTAAAGACCCTATGATGCTTGAGTTTCTGGGGTTGGAGAGAAAGCCATCATACTATGAGAAAGATATCGAGAGTGCGATAATAGACCACCTTGCAGAGTTCTTGCTGGAAATGGGAAAGGGTTTCTCTTTTGTGGCCCGTCAAAGAAGAATCTTGCTGGAGGATGACGAGTTCTTTGTTGATCTTGTGCTGTATAACAGATTGTTAAAATGTTTTGTGATTGTAGAGTTAAAGACCGGAAAACTTACCCATCAGGATTTAGGGCAACTGCAGATGTATGTTAATTATTACGATCGGTGCGAGAAACTGAAAGAAGAGAATCCGACTATAGGGATTTTGCTGTGTTCCAGCAAAAACGATACTGTGGTAAAGATGGCATTGCCGGAAGACAACAAGACAATTATGGCGAGTCGTTATGAACTTTATATTCCGTCTTCCGCCCAGTTGGCGGAGGAGGTGGGACAAGTCAGGAAGAAACTTAATAAGAATGAAAGAAAATGAGAAAGCAAAGGTGGTCGAAAATATCGACCACCTTGGTGCTACAGGGCCATCGTGAGCCTGATGTAATCTGACCAGATTTTGGAGAGTTTCTCAGGGCTGTTTACCTTGTCGTGTACAGTCTGGCCGTATTTGTCATATTCTGACCAGATTCCGTCCTTTTCGGATATGCTGCCTTCATAGACAATGGCATCCTGGGAAGGATCTGTTCCTCTGCGATAACTGTACATATAGAAGTAGTGGGCCTGGGTAGAATTGTCGTAATGAGTGGTAAAATACCTCTGGAGCTCCGGCTTGTAGGTCAGATAGCCTTTATACTTGACAAAGTCATATGAAGGCACATTGTAGAACTTGCCGTCCTTAGGACTCCAGACATATAGCTTGCCGTCGTCGCAGAGCTGTATAATCTCTTTATACCCGTCCTCGTTGAAATCCCAATATTCCGGAGTTTCAGATACTTTGAGACTCAATGTCTGGATGAGGGCACCTTGGGCCTGCCCGTTCTTCTTGTAAACGTTAATGACAGGTTTTGGAGCCTTTTTATAGACAAGTACTGGAGCTTTTTTGTCCCACCATTTGGACTGCTCTCTGAAGTTGGCATTAACCTGAACTTCCTCGTTTTGGCTGAAGATGGCGTTGAAGTAATCAGCCCAGCCTTTGGAGCGGTATTTCTCGTCAGGGACGAACTCTCCTACCCCCTGGTCCAGGTCGCCGCTGCCGGGAATGCGGCAGGATCCCCAGTTGGCAATCTTCTTGACCTTGGTCTTGTCTGAAGTCCAGAAGCCCTCATACTGGCTGTTGCAATAGCCGTCTGCCCCGAACATTCCGTCCTCGATCATAGGCTTGTTGTCGCTGATCCAGAAATCAAATCCGGCCTTGCCGGAGAATGTTCCGGTGCCTGTTCCGCCGGTTTCCTTTAAACTATATGACGCCTCGAGAAAATAAACACTGTGGTCTGCATCAAAATCCTCAGGGTTCTGAGTGGTGATGGATACAATCTTGAGTGTTCCTTCAAAAGGACAAACGTTGCCAGCGGCGTTGGAATAGCCTTTGACTGTGTAAGCGGTTGGTGTCTGCCTGGTTACAGACTCGTAATGAATCTGCAGCCTCTTGTATTCCTTGCCGAGGATTCCTAGGCGGAATGGAGAATCTGCCATGAACACCCCGGTAAAGTCATACTTTTCAGGATTTACCACAAATTTGCCCTGCGATATAGCCGACAGCGGCAGAACCAGCAATATGGCCAGCGTGGAAAAAAACTTTTTCATAGTCTTGAAGGTTATCAGTTTGCAAAGCAGACGCCCCAGATTCTGGAAAGGTCGGTCGGATATTCTCCCTGATGGATAAGCTTGCCGTCCTTGTCGTATTCATAAAAGATGTTGTTTTTTTCCATCACGGTTCCGTCCTGGACAAACTTGCCGTTCTCGAATCTATAGAGATAGTAGAAGAACTCTCCCTTTTCCCTGAAGTTAAAGCTGGTCATAAGGACTTTTTCCTGAGGGAAAACCACAAGATTGTCCACGTGAAGAATGTCGTGGAAGGACGGGCAGTTTTCAAATTCCTTTGTCTGAGGGTTATAGAGATAGCAAGCCCCTTCATCGTGCCGCTCCTCGTCTCCGGTCTGGTAGAGATCCATATAGCCATCAAAGTTTATATCCTTGTACTCAGGAGGATACATTGAAGGGAACTGATATGTATGCTTTCCGGCAGGGGTTGTCACCGCCACTTCAAAATGATTGTCCACAACCTCAAGATCGAGTTTTGGAGCCTCGGGATCCCACCACTGCCTGCATTCTTCAAAGATGGAATTAACTCTGATAAGCTGATTCAATTCACCTTCTTCGTAATTGAAGAACGCATTGTAGTATGTTCCCCAGCCGTTGTCACGGTATTTTTCACTCGGGACAAATTCCCCTACTCCCTGGTCCAAGTCGTCTGACTCAGGAATGCGCCAGGCGCCCCAGTTGGCAACGGTCTCCTTGCCGTTAGTGTAGGTGAAAGTACCGATATGCTGGTTGTTGTCATATCCGTCTGCACCTTCGTAACAGTCATCAGTGAGAGCTTTATTGCCTTTGAAATAGATTTCGTTCAGGCTCTTTCCGTGGAACTCCCCGTCGGCCTGAGGGAAACTGTAACTGCACTCAAGAAAATATGCATCGTGATTGTCTACATGGTCTGTCACATACTCCCCGTTCTCATCTGGTTCAGGGACTATTTTCGAGATGGACTTCAGTTCAATGACACCATCGAAAGACTGGACATTGTCCCAGACCTTGGAGAATCCCTTTACCGCGTAATGCGTGGCATCTGTCTTGGTTACACTAGCGTAATAAACCTGAAGCCTGGTGAAATCTTCACCGATTATACCCAGCTTGAAAGGACTGCCGTAAGCAAGAACTTCGGAGAAATCGTAACCGGCCGGATCTACGGCAAAGTTTTTCTTTTCCTGGCAGGAGGCAAGCAGCAATATGGCTGCAAAAATTATAAGGATCTTTTTCATGACTGTATTTGTTTGTCTTTAACTATCTGGACTATAATGACTCCCATAATTGTCAGGACGATGCCCACAATCTTCAGGAGAGTGAAAGTTTCCTGGCCTGGATAGAGGAAATAGGATGCGGTTGCGCTTACAAGAGGAATCAGAGCCGAGAATATGTTCACTCTCGTAACGCCAAGTTTTCCCGTGCAGAACGCCCAAAGCCCGAAGCATACGCAAGAGCAAAGCACTGCAAGCGCCATTATCTTTGACTGGACCGGCATAGAGAAGAACTCAGGAGTAAGACCCTTCAGGCCGAAGATCAGGAAGAAAGGTAAAAACAGCAAAGCACCAAACGAGAACTGGTACGTTACAATTGTCATAGGATTGTAACGGCTTATCATCTTGTTTGTTACATAGCCGTATATCAAAGCTCCGCCTACTGCGAAGAAAAGCAGCAGCAATATGCCTTTGAGCTGTGAAGAACCCGCACCGGCCTTTTCCATCATGAAAAGCGCAATGCCAAGAAGGGAAAGCAGGCATCCCAGTACCTTGGTCAGAGAGAGCCTGAACTTGTAGAGAATTCTGTCTACAACCGTGCAGAAAAGCGGTATGGTGGCGATGATTATGGCCGCCATCACTCCCGAGGTGTATTTGATTCCAAAGTTTTCGCCGAGGAAATAGATGAAAGGCTCGCCGAAGCCCAGAAGGAACATCCATTTCATGTCGCCCTTCTGGATCTTCTGTATTTTCCCGAGAATCCCCCCTGCTATCCACATAATGACAGCGGCAAGGATCATCCTCTCGAAGATAAAGGTGAAAATCTCAACATTGTTCTTGATAAGGAAATCTTCCCACACAAAGGAAAATCCCCACGCGGTTATTGAAACAATTGCCAGTATGTATGCTTTCCACAAGCCTTTACGTTCCATCATCTGTCGAATTTTAGTCTGAGACTGTGGCGGTTACCCGTCAATTCTCCGTTCTTGACCACAAAGCACCCGTTTACCAAAGTATGGATTACCGAACAAGGGAATGACATCTCTTTTTCTGAAAACGGACTCCAGCCGCAAAGAGAAGCGGGAGCAGAAAGCTTTGCGTACTCTTTTCCAAGGTCAACCACAGCCAAGTCCGCATAATATCCCTCACGGATAAATCCCCTGTCTTTCAACTCAAAGCATCTTGCCGGACCGTGAGCCGTCCTGTCTGCCACATCTTCAAGAGAGAACACTCCTTCCTTTGCCAGAGAAAGCATGATCTGGAACAAGTACTGGCCCAGGGGAATTCCGGACGGGCACTCGGTATAAGGTTTGAGCTTGTCCGAAAGCAGATGCGGGGCATGATCGCTGCCTACTGTCTT
>JAEEGI010006039.1_pt1 | contig 27494 bp, 23 predicted proteins | sample 8958751 | NCBI WGS metagenome assembly JAEEGI01 (sample SAMN16246545, study PRJNA631951) | gut metagenome | biome: gut microbiome; feature: rumen; material: KS-attached | host: Bos | place: Iran: Karaj | collected 2018-10 | reverse complement strand
CTTTCAAAGCGTCAGCCAACAAAATCATTGCTTTGTCGCCACAACGTTCATATGTTGTTGCCAACAATTTTTCGATTTCTTTCTTTGGCATAACTTTGTTCACCAAATCAAATGGCATATTTTCTGCCTTTGGCAACAATTCACCCAAGAACATACGACCAGCTGTAGTTGCATAAACTTTTCCATTTACACGAGCATAAATTGGTGTGTGTAATGTGATGATTTTGTTTTCCAAAGCCAATTTGACTTCGTCCATACCAGAAAAACGTGGTGATTTCTTTTCATCATGTTCACCGTTTATCAAAGAAATGTAGTAAATACCCAAAACCATGTCTTGTGATGGCACGGTCATAGGTTCACCATTTGCCGGCGACAAAATGTTATTTGTTGATAACATAAGTGTACGCGCTTCCAATTGTGCTTCTAATGAAATTGGAACGTGTACAGCCATCTGGTCACCGTCAAAGTCCGCATTGAATCCCTTGCAGACCAATGGGTGCAGACGAATTGCCTTACCTTCAATCAAGACCGGTTCAAACGCCAACAATGACAATCTGTGCAATGACGGCGCACGGTTCAACAAGACAGGATGTTCGTGGATAACCTTTTCCAAGATTTCCCAAACAATATCTTCACCGTTTTCAACCATTTTACGTGCGGTCTTTAATGTGTTTGCATAATCACCCGCCATCAAACGCGCAAATACAAATGGCTTAAACAATTCCAACGCCATCGCTTTTGGTAAACCGACCTGATGCATCTTTAATGATGGTCCAGACACAATAACACTACGGCCAGAATAATCAACACGTTTACCCAACAAGTTCATACGGAAACGACCAGATTTACCACGCAATGAACCAGACAGAGATTTAAGCGGTCTGCGGTTTTGAGAAACCATTGGACGTGCCTTGTGTTCGTTATCGAACAAAGAATCAACCGCTTCTTGCAACATGCGTTTTTCATTACGAATAATGATTTCAGGTGCATGCATTTCCATAAAGCGTTTCAAACGATTATTACGGATAATAACACGACGATACAAATCGTTCAAATCAGATGCCGCAACATGTCCCGCATCCAATGTAACCAATGGACGCATATCCGGTGGAATAACTGGAATAATATCTGGCAACATCCATGCAGGTTCTGTTTTAGAATCCAAGAACGCTTCAACCAATTTTAATTGTTTGATAATTGCTTTGCGTTTTGCTTCGGATTTAATTTCGGTCAATTCTGCACGCAGACGTGTTCTTTCGTCACCCATATCCAAATTCGCGATAATTTCACGAACACCTTCGGCACCGATACCAACACGGAAACTATCTGGTCCAAATTCTTCAACCGCCGCACGATATTCTTCTTCGCTGATAACATCGTATGGTTTCAAACTGGTAAGACCTGGTTCAATAACGATATAGGCATCATAGGAAATAACCTGTTCCAATTTCTTTTGTGATAAATTGTTCAACAAGGTTGCAATTTTACCTTCGCGCAGGAACCAAGTATGTGCAACTGGCATCGCCAATTTGATATGCCCCATACGTTCACGACGCACAGATGATGCGCCAACTTCTACACCGCAACGTTCACAAACAGTGCCGCGGAATTTGATTCTTTTATATTTTCCGCATGCGCATTCGTAATCTTTGACCGGTCCGAAAATCTTTTGACAGAACAAACCATCTGCTTCGGGTTTAAGCGAATGATAGTTTATTGTTTCTGGTTTTGTGACCTCGCCTTTGGACCAGGAAAGAATTTCTTCTGGGGACGCAATTGTTACACGCAATGCATCAAATTGTTCCCTGGTTTCAATTTGTCCAAATATCTTTTGCAACATATTTGTCATATTTTCTAACTCCTTAGTTAGTTTTTATTAGTGGTTAGTGATAGTGATTAGTGTTGGCAGTGATTAGTAAATTTTACTAACCACTAACCACTTACACTATCCACTAATCAATCTTCTTTGGTGTCATCGCCAACCCAAGTCCGCGCAATTCGCGTACGAACACGTTAAACGCTTCTGGGGTTCCTGTCTGGATGTCATCGCTGCCCGAAATGATGGATTCGTACATCTTGTTACGTCCAACAATATCGTCCGATTTTACCGTTAACATTTCACGCAGCAAGTGTGCCGCACCATGTGCTTCCAACGCCCAAACTTCCATTTCTCCAAGACGCTGACCACCCATGTGTGCTTTACCAGACAACGGCTGTTGTGTGACAAGCGAATAACTTGCCGTGGAACGTGCGTGAATCTTTTCATCAACAAAGTGATGCAGTTTCAACATGTACATTACACCAACCGTAACTGGACGTGCAAATTTTTCACCCGTAACCCCGTCGTACAATGTGAATTGACCAGTTTCTGGTAACTTTGCCAATTTCAACATCTTGCGAACATCTTCTGGGGTTGCACCGTCAAATGTTGGCGTCGCCATTGGCACACCGTCACGCAACAATGCAGCCTGGGCACGAACATCCGTATCGGTCATCTTGGCCAATTTTTCGGCTGTTTCTTTGCCATATATCTTGCCCATAATTGCACGCAAATCGTCGGTAACCGCGCGTTTTTGTTTTACTTCGTCCAATACCGCGCCAATCTGTTCACCCAATGCACGTGCCGCCATACCAAGATGGGTTTCCAAAATCTGACCAAAGTTCATACGACTTGGCACACCAAGTGGGTTCAGAACGATGTCAACTGGGGTTCCATCTTCCATGTGTGGCATATCTTCAATTGGAACAACGCGGGATACGATACCCTTGTTTCCGTGACGACCCGCCATTTTATCACCTGGCTGTAATTTCATCTTGTGTGCAATGTAAACCTTGACTTCTTTCAAAACACCCGCGTTCAAAGAGTTGCTTTCGGTGGCCTTTTCAATTTCGTGATCTGCATTTTCATTCAATTGTTTCAATTTGATTAAATGCTGTTCACGCAATTCTTCAATCTTGGCCTGAACTTCTTTGTTGGCAACACCCAATTTCTTGATATCAATTGGTTTAATTGCCTCAAAAACTTCCTGGGTAAGTTTTTTATTGATAAACGGCTTAATAGTGCCGATTCCAGATTCAATTGTTTGACCTTCGGCCAATTGGAATATCTGGTCTGCGAAGCCCTTTTCAATAATCAAGATTTCTTCGTCGCGATCTTTTTTAATCTTGTTAATCTTTTCAAGTTCTATCATCTGGGTGCGTTCATCTTTTTTAACCCCATGACGTGTCAAAATGTTCACACCGATAACAGTTCCTTCTTCGTTCGGACCAACGCGCAAAGATGTATCTTTTACATTTTGTGCCTTGTCACCAAAGATGTTACGCAACAACGCTTCTTCTGGTGTCAACAATGTTTCAGATTTTGGTGAAACATGACCGACCAAAATATCACCCTGTTTCACGCGCGCACCAATGTAAATGATACCAGATTCGTCCAAGTTCTTTAACGCTTCTTCACTAACGTTTGGAATATCACGTGTCAAACTTTCTGGTCCCAATTGCGTATCACGAACCTTGATTTCTTTTTCAACGATTTTCACAGATGTGTAAACATCATCACGTGAAATCTTTTCAGAAATCACAATAGAATCTTCGTAGTTATATCCGCGCCATGGCACAAATGCCACCAACACGTTACGACCCAACGCCAATTCACCATAATTCATAGATGAACCATCGGCGATAATGTCGCCCGCGGAAATACGATCGCCGGCCTTGACCAATGGTTTCTGGTGCAAAATTGTATCGTTGTTTGAACGTTCGTATTTTTCAAGATTATAAATATCAACACCCGTCACAACATTGCGGCTGTTCATACATTTTACCACAATACGATTTGCGTCGGCTGATTCAACAATGCCACTGTGCTTTGCAACCTTACCTGTACGGGAATCACGTGCAACTTCGCGTTCAATACCGGTTCCAACCAATGGTGTTTGTACACGCATCAATGGAACGGCCTGACGTTGCATGTTTGAACCCATCAAAGCACGGTTCGCGTCGTCGTTTTCAACGAACGGAATAAGTCCCGTAGATATTGACACCACCTGACGTGGTTCAACGTCGATTAAGTCAACTTCGGCGCGTGGCACACGTGTAAATTCACCATCAACACGTGCCGTAACCAATTCTTCGGTCAAAACACCTTTATCATTTGTTGGGGTATTACCCTGTGCAATCTTATGACCCAATTCTTCATCTGCGGTCAAATATACCATCTTGTCGGTAATTTTGCTGTTTTCTACAACATAATATGGTGTTTCAATAAACCCATATGGATTAACACGCGCATACGATGCAAGGTGGTTAATCAAACCAATGTTTGCACCTTCGGGTGTGTTAATTGGGCATAAACGACCATAGTGTGTTGGGTGGACGTCGCGGACATCAATACCGGCACGTTCACGATTAAGTCCCCCAGGACCCAACGCAGAAATACGACGTTTGTGTTCCAATTCAGAAAGCGGATTATACGCATCCATAAACTGTGACAATTGACTTGTCCCAAGGAATTCTGCAACCAATGACATCAATGGGTTTACATTAACAACATCTTGTGGTTGCATTGTCGCAATGTTTGGTGATGACAAACTTTCGCGAACAAGACGTTCTATACGAACCATACCTGTACGGAAATTTTGTTCCAACAATTCGCCAACTGTGCGAACACGACGATTTGACAAGTTATCAATATCATCAATTGTATCTTTGTGGTCAATGATATTGGTCAATGTTTTCAGAACCGCCAAGAAATCGTTCTTTGTCAGCAGACGTTCATCTTCTGGTTTTTTCCCAGAATCAATTTTCAGACGTTTGTTCATCTTGAAACGACCAACTGGTGACAAATCATAATATGCCAATTCAAAACCTTGACGCATAAACAGGTTAATCGCCGCTTCTAATGTTGGACGTTCACCTGGTCTGATGATGTTATAAATTTCAATCAGCGCTTCTTCACGATTTGTTGTTTTGTCTGCGACCAATGTATTGCGCATATGTGCGGACAATGTGGTATTGTCAATGGATATAAGTGATATTTCTTTGATACCCAATTTTTCAATATCCGCCAAAACTTCTTCGGTAATTTCTGTACCCGCTGCGTACAAAACCTGATCGCCAGAAGTAATCGGGTCAAACAGATATTCACCAACCAGCGCATCTGGCATGATACCGAATTCTTTGGATGCAGTGGTAATTTTTGCCAACCGTTTTGCATTCAAACGATCGCCTTTGTTCGCCAATGCCTTTTTATCCTTTGGATTTATCAAATCATAATTCAAACGATATTTATCCAAACCTTCAAAGACGCTGGTCGCACCAACCCACATTTTGCCATTTGTTTTTAATGGAATCTTTTTATAGAACACAGACAAGATTTCCGTATCGGTCATACCACGAATAGTTGTTTTGCGTGGTTCGGCCAACCATTTCTTTTCGTCTTCAGCACAAGGCAAGCAACGTAACAAAACCGTTGCAGGTATTTTACGACGACGATCAATACGGACATAAATGACGCCCTTGGATTCTTCAAAGTCAATCCAAGAACCGTGTTCCGGAATAATACGCGCAGTATACGTAATAGGATTCCCTGCGATTTTTGCTTCTTTGGTTGTTGCAAAAACAACACCTTGGGTACGATGCATTTGTGAAACGATAACACGTTCAACCCCCGATGCAATAAAACTGCCACGTTCGGTCATAAGTGGCACTTCGCCCATAAAGATTTCTTGTTCTTTGATATCGCGCAAAGTTTTTTTACCATCTTCGGCGACGTCCCATAAAATTAATCTCAGCTTCAATTTCAATTTGCTGGAATACGTCATCTTGCGTGCAAGGCATTCTTTCACGTTGTACGCAGGTTTTTCCAAATTGTATTCAACGAATTCCAATTCGGCGGCCCCCGCATAATCCTTGATTGGGAACATGGAAGAAAATACATTTTGCAATCCCACATTTCTACGATTTTGTGGTGCAACATCTGCCTGCAAGAACTCTTTGTAAGAGTTGTATTGTATTTCAATCAAATCAGGAAGCGGAGTTTGCAAAAAACTTTTACCGAACGATTTTCTAAGTTTTTGGATAACTGCCATGGGTTTCTATCCTTTTTTTTATTGTGCGTTTTGCAAACGAAACTATTACGTATACTTTTTTTCGCCCGTCGCCCGCCGATAGATTTCTCTACGGCGGGCACGGATTTTACCACGAACGTCGTGGCCACTACTTTTTACGAACCATGTTGGCTCTGGCTAGAATTAAATTATTTCAATTCTACCTTTGCACCAGCTGCTTCAATTGTCGCCTTCATTTTTTCGGCTTCATCTTTTGCAACTGCTTCTTTCACGGCCTTTGGTGCGGATTCAACCAACGCTTTGGCTTCACCCAATCCCAAACCTGTGATATCTTTCACGGCTTTGATAACCGCCAATTTGTTTGCACCAACATCTGTCAGAACGACATCAAATTCGCTCTTTTCTTCTGCGGCTGCACCGGCGGCTGGGCCTGCGGCGACTGCAACAGCTGCTGCTGCGCTAACGCCCCATGTTTCTTCTAATGCCTTGGACAATTCAACAGCTTCCAAGACAGTTAATTTTGACAATTCTTCAACTAATTTTTGAATGTCTGCCATTTTTTGCTCCTATTTATTTTACTGGAAAGTTACATTCCAATAATTTATTGATTCTTTTTTCCATACTCTGCCGAAACACGTGCAATGCGCGAACCTGGTTCTACCAAGATACGTGCGATTGTACCACGAATTTCCAACAGTGACGGAAGCTTGGATAATTGCAAAATGCCGTCTTTGTTCAAGACATCTGCATCCATTTTACCACCAATAATGTTCAAATTTGCGTGTTCATCGGCAAATTTGGCCAACACTTTGGTAACCGCCAACGCGTCTGTTGCGACCGCAACCGCCGTTGGACGTTTCATCATATCGGATACATCTTCAAAATTGGTTCCTTTTAAGGCCAATTTCATCAAACGGTTTTTAACAACCTTAAAGACGGAAACAACTGGACGCAATTCATTGCGCAGTGCTTCAAATTCTTTAACGGTTAAACCATTGTTTTCCACAACGAAAACACCGTTTGCTTCTTGAAGAGACGACTGCAACGCTGAAATCAAAGTTGACTTTTCTTCGCGTTTCATCTTTTTACCCTTACTTCTGATTTATGTAAAAATTACACAAACCATTTCTTGTTAAACTTTCCATCCGGTTTTATCCGGGATGGGACCATTTCCTGTCCCAAAGAATTGTCTTTGTCTATGATGGAAATTAAGCGTTTCCGCACCATCAGTCACGGACAGAAATTTTGTTTGCGATTTATGGGTTACCCCACAAACCGCATTTATTATTTTGCATCTATCTGCAGGCCTGGGCCTTGGGTTGTTGCGACCGCAATCCCCAAGATATATTGACCCTTGCATGATGCAGGTTTCACCTTTTTCAATTGGTCAATCAATGCATTTGCATTTTCAACCAATTTTTCCGTTGTAAATGACAATTTGCCGATACCCGCGTGGATAATACCGTTCTTTTCCGCGCGATATTCAATTTGTCCGGCCTTGGCATTGGCAACCGCTGTTGCGACATCGGTTGTAACAGTTCCCAATTTTGGATTTGGCATCAAACCCTTAGGACCCAATACACGTGCGACCTTGGACATCTTGGGCATCATTTCTGGTGTTGCAATAACACGATCAAAATCAATTTGACCGGCGGCGACTTTTTCAATTAAATCTTCGCCACCAATGACATCAGCACCCGCCTTTTTGGCTTCTTCTTGTTTATCATTGGTAAATACTGCAACGCGGACCTTTTTACCGGTACCATTTGGCAAAGACAACATTCCACGAATGTTTTGATCTGCCTTGGTTACATCAACAGAAAGGCGAACCGCAATTTCCAACGTTTCATCAAACTTTTTTGAACCATATGGACGTAATGCTTCAATAGCATCTGCAAAAGAATATGTTTTTGCGCGATCCAAATCGGCCCATGTTTTTTGTCTTTTTGTAATTCTCATGGCTTATTCCTCCACCTTTACGCCCATTGAACGGCATTGACCCGCAACAATGTTCATTGCAGATTCAATGGTAGAGCAATTCAAGTCCGGCATTTTATTTTCAGCGATTTCTTTAATTTGCGCCTTGGTAATTGTGCCAACGAAATCACGGCCTGGTTTATGAGAACCGATTTTCAATTTCAACGCTTTTTTAATATAGTAAGAAACAGGTGGCAGTTTCATGATAAATTCAAAACTGCGGTCTGTATAAACAGTGATTATGCACGGAATTGGCATACCTGGTTCTTTGTCAGACGTTTTATCATTGAATTGTTTGCAGAATTCGGCGATGTTAACACCCGCCGCACCAAGCGCCGGCCCAATTGGTGGCGCAGGATTTGCCTGTTTTGCGGGGACAACAAGTTTCACAATCCCCTTAAGTTCTTTTTTTGCCATTTTCTAATCCTTTTTTTGTTTTTTTGGATTCGTGGTGCGATGTGGCGCATCTACCACGGTTATTTTGTATGCCTTGCACATACCCGCCGATTTTTTAATCGGTTAAACTCTTTCAACCTGTTCAAATTCCAAATCAACGCTTGTTTCACGACCGAACACCAATATGGTTACGGTCATTTTTTGCTTTACGTTGTCAACTTCGGATACAACACCGTTAAAGTTCGCAAATGGTCCATCAATAACATGAACTTCTTGGCCAACTTCGTAAACCATATCGTCTGGAACTGTGCTGCCCTCTTCTACCTGTTTAAGCAAGCGGCGCGCTTCTTCTTCGCTAACCGCGACCGGTTTTTGACGTGCGCCAAGGAACATTACAACCTGGGGCATTAATTTGACCAATGAAAATGTTTCATTGTTCATAACCATTTGAACGACGATGTAACCAGGGAAAAACTTTTTTTCTGTTTTAACGCGTTTACCTGCCTTGATTTCTGTAACTTCGCGTGTTGGAACCAATATTTCACCGAAATATGCATTAAGGCGACGTTTATCAATTTGTTCGCGCAAGTTACGGGCAACTTTGTCTTCGCATCCCGTATGAACATTAACGACAAACCATTGCATTTTATCTTCCATTTATATTCCCCTTGGCAAACGCATTAGAAAATCCAACTGACCAGTGCATTTAAGATACTGTCAATCACAAAGAAGAACAGTGCCGCAAGTCCCGAAAACACCAAAATCATGATTGTTGCACGAACGACTTCGGCGCGGGTTGGCCAAACAATTTTGAACCATTCGCTGCGGACGCCACGTATAAAATTCAGTATTTTTCTCATTAAACGCACCAATTACCTTTATTTAATTATCGGTCGCATCCCCCACAAGATGTGGCAGGGGCAGAAGGAATCGAACCCTCATCCGCGGTTTTGGAGACCGATGTTCTACCATTGAACCATGCCCCTGGAACCCCAGGATTTTCGCATCCTTGGCCCGAATACATTCCGATATTCTGCGACAGGTTAGCACATATTCGCAGAAAATCAAGTGCAAATATTATATTTTTTTTAATAATTTAAAGCAAGTGGTTTTTTAGTGTTAGTTGTTAGTGAGGGGGTGGTTAGTGAAAAGGGGAACCGCCCACTACCACCTAATACTGCCCACTTTTTAACTTGACCGTATTTAAACCATTTTGTTAGAATACGGTTAAATCAGATGGGAATCTGGCATGGGGGTGTAATGGGTTCAACAAAGGGACAAGAGAGTTGAAACGGGTTGTATTATTTTTATCGTTGCTGTGCGTTGGTACGGCATTTGCGGCCGGCGATAAAATTTCCACATCAAAATCCTATGTTGACACGCAAATTGCCACCAAACAGGAAAAGATTCCCGCGGTTAATACAAATACGGTTTTAACCCACACCAATACCGACGGCGAAATTGGCGAAAAGGCAATTTATGATGCGACCGCCAATTATGCCACCCAGACAGACGCACTGGTTACCGCCGCGGATGCAAATGCCGCAATTCAAAATGCCATAGATACGGAATTTGTATGCACCGAATGGGCGCCAAACGCCGCACACACAGACGATAATTGCTATATTTGGAACGTTCAAAATTCATTTGTACAACAAATTCTGCCCGACGGATACACCGCATTGGAATATTTGGAAGGTGCCATATCGGGTGATACAGGCACAAAAATTGCGACAAATATACCTTGGACATCTATCTATCATTTTCGTGGTAAGGCGCAACAAAAAGCAATATCTGGAATCAATGGTGCCGTTTTGGGTTCATCTACCCAACGTGTTAACAGCGTAAATTGTTTTTGGGGCACCAGGGGCGGTGACAATCGCAATTACTGGTATTGGGACACAAACATCTTACCAACAACAATTGTAAATTTCGATATTCGTCGTATAGATAGCACACAGTGGCAAGGGACAGTAAATGGTGTGTTAACACACAGTTGGGAAAACACAACTTTTACAGACAACGTTGTTATTATGAATGATGCCCAGACAGAAATGAATCGCACCTTTAATGGCAATGTTTGGAATATTCAGCTGTTCGGTAGTAATGATAATTTAATATTTAGTGGCATTCCTGCGCGGCGTAATAGTGATGATGAAATTGGTATGTATGATTTGGTTTCTAACACTTTCTTTACCAATTCTGGCAGCGGCAGTTTTATTGCCGGTCCCGATTTAAATACATACCTGCCAAGTGGACAATAAAAAAACCTTTTTTAAACCAAAAAAACACTTGCATTGGGTATAAACTTTTTTCTACAATCATTTTAAGTACAGGGAGAGTTATGTCGTGCAAAGCCGCGTAGAACCGCCAATTTTACTATCAAGATTACTGATGTTCGTGTTCGCTGGAACCGTCGTTGTGCTGTTCGCGCTGTTTTTGACGTTGGGAAAAATGTTTCCACTGAATCGGCCAAATGTGTTCTTTATTACCACGCGACCGGCAAATTCTACGATTATTCAAATATCTGAAATGCCCGCAAATGATGAAAATATGGAACTTTACAAGCGCGCATTCGTTATGGAATACGTTCGCGCACGCAACGAAGTGGAACACAATGTCGCATTTATGCGGCAAAAATGGGGTAATGATGAAGGTGGTGTTATCGCCGAATGGTCAACACCAGATGTTTACCATAAATTCAGAAACACCTCCATGGCAACCGCACTGTTCGGTGATATTCCAGATTTTGAATTTAACTGTCCGGTTGACATTATTGGAACACCGCGCGCGTTTCGTGCTGATAAATATACGGTGCGTATGCGTTATTATTGCGCAGATAGTAGTGGACAAACCCCTATGAAAGATTATACGATTTATGTTGGGTTGACGGTTGATAATCATGCCCAAATAGAATGGACGGAACGGTTGGATAATCCATTGGGATTGAAAGTTTCAGAATATACCGTAGAAGGTGGCGAAGATCCACTGGACGCGATACATAGGTAATTAAATAGTGCAAAGGAAAGGAAAGATGACGTTGTTAAAATTCTTGAAATTAAAAGTATCGGTTGTTGGTGTTGTTTGCGCCATGATTACAATGGGCGCAGATTGTGCAAAAAACTATGGTATACAAAGTGCATGGGATAATCCAAACGCCAATATGGCCACGGGCAGCCTTAAACCTGGATACACACAGTTGTCGTGGGAAACGGGGACTGTGTTACCGATTAAACTGCGTAATGGGATGGTTACGATGGTTAACCTGCCAAATGGCGAACAAATTGAAGACGCCGTTGTTGGAAATACCGGTCTGTTTTCTATTGAAAGCCAACAAGGCACACGCACAATGTATATCACGCCGGCCCCTGATAATATGGGTTCCGATACAAACTTAATCGTAACTGGTAAATCAGGTAATATTTATACTTTCTATCTGCGCAGTGAACCATCCAACGCGGCGGACATCACATATTCCCAGGTTGATGTCGTTTTGGATGGCAATGCACGTATTACTGGTGTTGCGCCGGCATCTGCGGGTACAACCAGTGGTATGAATTCTATATTCAAAAAATCTGCACCCAAAAGTAATACTGTTGGTGTTGACGGCGAAGATTATGGTTGGATAAAAACAATGAAAATTGATCCATCCGAATTCCGTTTTGATTTGGATATATTTGTTCCGAATCCTGATGACTATGTAATTGCACCTGAACGTGTATGGCGCGACCGCGTGTTCACATACATTGATTTCGGGGACAAGGTTATTTCTATGACACAGCGTCCGGTTGTATCATTATTGGTAGAAGGTGGCGAATCCCCTGTTGGTTTCCGTACCGATGGCCAAGACGGGCGTCTGTTAATCGTGGAAGCCGTTGGCGATATGGTTCTGCGCAGTGGTCAACGTATTGTTTGCATTAAAAAGCGTTCAAAACCGTTCTTGATTGCCGATACCGCAAGTGTGATGGCATTGGCCGAAGCAAATGTCGCGCAAAGTATGTTATCAGGTCAATCATTGAACAATGTTCTGTATAATGCCGACCAAACCGCGATAAATTCTGGTATGGGTGGTTATACGGCAACCCCAATGCAAATTGGCGGTTATGCCACACAACCAATGCAGATGTCAATGCCAGCAACAAATGGCGCAATGATTATGAATATGTACGGTAATGGTGGCGGTTCATCAACGAACCTGACCATGTTGCCAACCGAAAGAAATACCGCTGGTTCATATTTGCCACAATCTAATATTCCACTGATATCCAGTAATCAAAACGGTGTCGCCGTTGAATTGCGTTCGGATAAAAGTGTCAAGGCATTGGACGATTACTGGGCCGAATTGTTGGCCAAGTTCAGTGGCAACGACGGCAAAGGGTTACTGACCAAATATAAAGACAGCGTATTCTATGCGGTTGACGAACAGGGTGTTGGCGAATTGGGTTCAACATCATCGGCGGCACGTTTGTATCGTCTGCGTATTGGACCAATGCCAGATATTGATACGGCACAACAACTGTGTGACCAATTGTTAAAGTTCAGTGGTGCCAGTTGCCAAGTCGTAAGAATCCAATAATATAATGTCGGGGAAAATCATATTATGGGAAAATTAAGTCAACATTTTTCAGATTTTCGTAAATCTACGCCCAAGGCGGTGTTGTGGTTGCTGATGGTTGCGGCGTTGATTATCGTCGTTATATTGTTGCTGTTGCTTTTGGGAAATAAAAACAGCAAGAAAATTATTCCAGATAAAGAAATTATTCCTGAAACCCCAGAATTGCGGTTTGAACCAAGTGCACAAATTGATTTGGCAAATACTATGGTCGGCGAAACCCGCAATATTGAAATTCAGGTTTATTCAAATGTACGCGTGCAAATAACAGATATCGTTGTTCATGTTGAAGACGAAGACGATGACAAGGTTGGTTTAACAACAACAACAACTTGCACAAATGACCAAACATTTATAACCGCGGATACACCTTGTCAAATCACATTGAATTACGAACCCGTCAAGGCAATGCCACGCACCAATATCAGCGCGGTGATTAAATGGACATCTGTTGAAGTTGGCCCAGAACCAATTGAAACAAAAAATGCTATTACTGGTGTAATCAGTGCAATTGAAAAACCAAAGCCAAAGATTGAACCAAAACCCGAAGAAGAATCAGAATATTTTGATGATATTGATGTTGACGATGAAGAAGAAGATCTTGGTGGAACTGATTTTGATGACGACATCAATGATATCGTACCACCTGCGGATTTTGCCACGCAACCAATGCCATCACAACCAATTGCAACATCGGGCAGGTATCGTTCACCATTTGGAAATGGTTGTTCTGATTTCTCGTTCCCAGGATATAACACCGCTGGTATTCAAAGTGGTTGGATAACCCCCAAGGCAGGCGCATATTATTACCATCCGTTTTCTGATACCGAATGCAAAAATGCAACAGGTATCTATAATGCAGATACTGGTTATATTATGGATATAACAAATCCGACACGCAAAATTGGGTCGGATGTTGAACATATTCGTTTAACACCCCAAGAACGTATGCCATCATTGACCGTACGCGGTGGTTCTGGCCGTGCGGGTGCGGCGCGTTCGTACCAATTAACTGATGCAGATTTGGGCATTCAAAAAGCATCCCCAGGTGATGCGGCGGCAAGCGATTTTAGTCAAGATGTGGCCTTCCACATTAAAATGAAACCACGCAAGAAAACAAATGAGTTTTCGGGTTATGACGATGAAGATAGTACGGTTTATTCCACCATGCCCTATGACAGAAGTTTTGTATTGCGTCAATATAAACCAATTCCGGCAACAATTGTTTCAGATATTCAGGCCGACATCAAATTACTGGAAAGTGGTTTGCCGGTGCGCGCAACGGTTGATCGCAATGTTTATTCTGATAATGGCCGCACGGTTATAATACCAACGGGCACACTTCTGTTGGGGCGTGTTGTCGGCGACCTGCCTGGACCATACAAAGCCGTTGGTCGTATGCAAATTGAATGGTATCAATTCATCCGTCCAGATGGTGTTGAATTTTCATTTAGCGGGGATAATCCATTTTCCGCCGATACCCAGGGACGCAAGGGTGTTCCTGGGCACGGCAGTACCGATTATATTCAGCAATTCGTTATGCCAATGTTGACCGCAATTGTTCCGGCGGCGGTAAATCTGATTGCACCAATATCCGATGCATTCGTTAATCAAATTGATTTGGATAATAACACCGTTGTACAAAGTGGTACGGTACGTTCATCAGAATTGGCGAAGAACGAAATTATTACCGCATGGAATAATGTCGCAACAAAATTATTGGTTGATATAATGGATAACACAACCCCACCATTTTCTATTGCGGCCGGAACACGTATTACCGTATTTTCACCTGTTGATTTGGCTATAACATGTGGCGACCCAGATAACGGTGATACACGTCATTGTGCAATTCATGAACCCGCAAAAATCAAACGCGGTTCTGTATCCAAGGAAATCCGAGAATCTCAAAATATGGAAGAACTGATCGGCCAGGTTCGTTCGCTGATGCAATCATCTATTCAAAAAGAATGCTGTGATTGTAAAGATAATGAATCTTGCGTTCCTATTACAGATGGTGCAGGCAAACCAAAGTGCAGCCAATATAGTTTTGCAACGATTGATTTCTATTGTCGTTCATTTGGTACATACCAGGCCAAGAATAATGCAAAACAAGAAGCATTATTTGAAAACCAAAAACAACAAAGTCAAAATCTTCTTGTTAAGAAGGGTAGCCAAGAATATAACACCCAGGTTCTTGGACTTCAATATGACGAAGATGGAAATATTAAAAATCCATTTGAAAAAGAAAATAAACCAAAGGCCGAAGCTGTGGCCGAAGAATCTTCGGCGGTTACATGCGACGGTGGTGCAAACCCTGATTCGTATGGATGCTGTCCGGGTGAAACATATACCGATATGGGTGAAGATGGTTTTAATTGCTGTCCGGATGCGGGTGGCGATTGCTTCCCACCGATAGAGTTATAAAATGGATTAAAATAAAATTAACCAAACCGCCGTTATGGCGGTTTTTTTATTAAAAGGATTCAATATGACATAACATAAAAGTATCATGTTTAACAGACACCGAGAGAGGACGTCGCATTTTGCACGTCTTTTTTTATCGCATAAATTTAGTTAAACACGATTCGCCCACAAAAGAGCAAAATCTTTGAACGAATCGTAATTCAACGAATCGGTTCAATTAAAAGTTGTAATATTTAATTTAGTCAATCGTATAGTTTTATATATAAAAACGATGAAATAATAACAAATCAAAGGAGAATTTTAATGACATCTATCCAAACAAATTATACACCCGAAAAATTTCAAAATGCCGAACAATTGTGGTTCTGGTTTTTATATTCAAAATCTGTGCGCAATGATATTAGTGTGCATCGCAACAAAACGTCTTCGCGCAGAATTTGCGAATTGGTTGATGTGGAAACACTGATTACCAAATTATATTTATGCGGAAAATTAACAGATGCGCATCTTGCCATTATGAAGGAATTTGGTGATCGGCATCGTGCACCACACCAATATATATGGCGCGAAAATCACGCCGCAGCCATATGGGATTCTGCGATGAGTATTATTGACAAGGCCGCACGTGAACGCGGTTGGATTGAATAAACTAAAAGGGAGAGTAAAAATGGTTATCATTGCATTTGCACCAAAATCTTCAAAAATTTTACCAAATATTTTTTGCAAGAATTTTAAACACTGCGCGGTAATTGTAAAAAACAAAAATGAATTTTTGCTGTATCAATTTATATCACGAAATCATACCGACATTATCAAAATCAAATTGCGTGATATTCGTATTCTGGGACAACACGGATGGCGTTTTGTGTATATTCCATGTAATGTGCCACATGTGTTCCCTATTAAAACATGGACATGCGTAAATCTTGCAAAATATGCAATTGGGATACACGCACCATTTGTGCAAACACCTGATGCACTGTATAAAATAATTTGTGATTAAAAGAAAGTCCGGCAAATGCCAGACTTTCTTTTATTTATTCGCCAATTGTTTTTTGATTATGTATGTTTGGATAATCCCAAATACATTTGATATCGTCCAATACAATACCAAACCCGCCGGCATCCACGCAAACATAACCGTAAATATTACCGGCAACCATTTCATCACACGACCCGTTGATGCCGATATATCATTGGCATTTTTATCTGCTTTCTTGGTACGACCAGATTGCAAATACTGTTGCAACCACATTGTCGCACCCATCAATATTGGCAATATGAAATATGGATCCATTGCCGCCAAATCATGTATCCATAAAAATCCAGCATTGCGCATATTAACCGAAACCAGCAGCGCCTTGTACAACGCAAAGAAAATTGGAATCTGAAGCAACATTGGTAAACATCCCGACATTGGCGATGTCTTGTGCGTTTTATACAGATTCATCATTTCTAATTGCAGACGCGCCTTGTCATTTGCATACAATTTTTGTATGCGTTGCATTTCGGGTTGCATCCGTTGCATTTGAATAGATGACACATACGATTTACGCGTCAATGGCCACATCAATAACCGCAACAATATTGTTAACAAAATTATTGCGACACCGTAATTCATCACAACAGAATTTAATATATTCAATATCCACAGTAATGGTTGCGCAAAGAACCAGAACCAACCATAATCAACCGTCTTGTTCAGCCCCGAAATACTTGTCGCGGCGGCATCTAGTATTGTTTGATCACGTGGACCGGCAAAAATTGTCGTTGTAAATATCCCAGTGTTCCCTGGCAAAACAACCACGCCCGCCGCAGAACCATCCGCGACATATTTATCACCCACAGATTTTGCACGCATCGTTTGATCTGGTGATTTTATTTCGGCAATTGTTTGCCAATATTGATCAGAAAAACCAAAGAACCCATTTGTTGTAGAATACGCATATGATTTTTTATCCAAACTGTTCCAATCGTTATAGCGAACCTTGGAATTAGTATTCGTTATCGCACCCGTGGAAACACCCGCCGCATTTTCATGCCCGACACGCACAATACGCGCATAGGGTGCAAATGTTAATTCACGTTTTGTTTTATTTTCAATTGTATCGGTAATATTTATCAAATAACCATCTATTTTAATATCACGCGTAAAAATAACGCCATCGCTATTACGCCAAACCATCTTGCCGTCTTGTTCCGTCCAATGTGTTTTTACATCGGGCGCGGTTGTTCCAGTTGCGGTAAATCCAACCTCGGCAAAATCGGTATCTGCGGGCAACAATGTTACACGCATTTCATCATTTTTGGACGATGTTGCCGCATAATCATTTAAAGATATTTTTGATACGCGCAGCCCTTGGACATTTGCCACAATTTTATCACCACGAATTTCACGCGCAGGCAATTCCAAATTATCTGTTGCAACAATCGCGATATCAGAATCTGTTGGTGCAGGTTTATCGTTTGGTGTTGTCCACATACTGATTAGCCACCATGTTCCCATAAACAAAATCAGCCACCACAAAAATCCACCCAATTTTGATTTTGGTTTGCCCGCCGCCATCGCACTACGGTTTGCATTCCATGCCGCAAATCCAGAATTATTATTGTTAAGATACTGAACCATTATTTACCCCTTTATATTCTTTAAACAACGACGGCGTGCCAACCACCAATTTAATATGTACAGCAATACGCCAACTGTGATAAATACATCGGCAACATTGAATACAGGCCAATGCCATGCACCAACATGAAAATCCAAGAAATCAACAACCGCGCCAAAACGCAAACGGTCTATAAAATTACCAAGCGCCCCACCAAGTATCAAAATCAGTGGTACACGTTCATAATCTTTGGCGCGTGCAAACAGGTAATACGCAACCAACCCGATAATTATCCCTGTTGCAATAACCATAATTATTGGTGCACCATCACCAAAATCGCGCAGGAAAGAAAACGCTGTTCCTGGATTCCACGTAAATAAAACATTAAAGAAATTTGTTACGTGGCTAATTTGAACAGGTGATATTCCATCCCACATAAATTCAGGCGATGCCGGATGCAGTAATAAAAACAACACCTTCCACTTTACAATTTGATCCAGTGCAACTATGCCAAATATTGCAGCAAGTGTTTTTAGTATCTTTACCATTTTTTCTCCATTGAATCTTGGTCAAATATAGCAAGATACATAAATAAAAGCAATTAAAAATGCCCCAAATGGAGCATTTAATTTTATTTTCTTTTTTGTCCTGCGCTTAATGCCATCTTGATATTCGTCAGCACATTTTTATCATATGCACCGATGGCATGTTCTAATTTATCTATGCCATATTTACGCGCATATGCAACCAAACACCCCTGATACAGCGAAACAGGAATATGCACAGAGATATCAACCAAACGTAACAATATCGGATTCACAAAAGAATAATTTTTTAAATCTGGGGTAATACCATAACATTCATGTTTTTCGAACTTATGCGCCGCCACCATAAATATATCAACAAATTCTTGTTCGGTTAATCTATTGTAATCTATGTTACGCAATGCCGCGCCATTTGTTTTACACGCAATTTGGCACAAATATTTATATTTACCTGCGGCCAAATATTCTGGGCGTACGCATGCAATTTCATGTCCCCACGAATCACCACGATCGCCGTTCCATGGGCCACCCGCAAACGGACCGCGCGCCGCCACCGCAATAATGCATAATTTATAATATAACTCTTTAGAAATTTTGTGTTCTTTTGGGTTCACCAATGTCAATAAAGTCCCATAATTTGATAATGGTGTTTTATAAATACGGTAATATTGTTCTTCGTTGATTTTGTATTTTACTGGTTCAACAAATGCAACATTGTTATTTTCCGCATCTATAAAATCTTCGCAAATTTGTGTATAGGTTTCTGCATCTGGTCTTTCAAACATACCATAAACATGCATATAATCGCGCAAATTAAATCCTTGTTCAACCATTTTACGCGTATCTTCGCGATATTTTCTGCGTGTACGCGCCGCACGTACCTGTTCCGGACGGCCAGAAGATGTTGCCATTATGGTTCCTGTATTATTTTGCATGGTAAATCCTTTGTTTTTTTAACATATTTGCACAAAAAAAGTCAATGTCAAATGTTTGTTTTTATAATAATTTGGGAAATAATCAAGCCAAGAAAAAACCGACCAAATGGTCGGTTTTTTAATTATGTTGATCGGTTAATGCGTTATCCAATTCTGAATAATTTTCCGAACGCATTTCGCCCAATAATTTTAACACAACATCATCAGGAATACCCAACTGACCCAATACACCACGCGCCAGCATCAGTGACGATTCTATGGTTTCAGGCCATACTTCTTGGACACCTTCTTTAATCATGACGCGCGATTCCGTCAAATTACGCGCACGTGCAAAAATCTTGACCTTTGGTGCAATGCTTTTGACGGTTAAAACTGCATTACGGGCGGTATTACTATTATCCAGTGCAATTACAACCGCACGCAAACGACGATTTCCCAGCCCAAATTCGCGCAATACCGACGCATTTGTGCTATCGCCATAAAATACATTATAACCGCTTTCGCGCCCAAGCATAACCGCATTAACACTTAAATCAAGTGCGACATACGGAATTTTACGCACACCCAACACATATGCGATAATTTGCCCCACACGTCCAAACCCGCATATCATGACAACTGGTTGAACCGCGGCGGCGCCCGCATTAAGTTGTTTCTGGCGCGATTTTGCGAACCATTTTGCCGAACGGCCAATTTTATCGTGAATCGCCAACAAGAACGGTGTAGAAATAATAGACAGAATTATTATCGCCGTTAATATTTCTTGGTGTTCTGGTGGAACCGCTGATATACCACTGGTTTTCATGGTTTGGAACATCAACAGTGCGAATTCACCACCCTGACTTAACATCAACGCAATAAGGCGTGCATCATTTACCCCAACATTGCGCACACGCGCGACCATAAACAGTGCGATAAATTTAACACACACCAACCCAACCATCCCTAACAAAACGATGTACCAATTAGCCCATAATATATTGATATTTAATCCCATACCCAACGATATAAAGAACAATGACAAGAACAATAATGCATACGGTCCTATTTCTGCACGTATTTGATGACTGTAAATTGTTTCAGACATTAACATACCGGCCAAGAATGCCCCTAATCCCGCTGGCAACCCCAACAAATCCATTATAACCGCCCACAAAACAATATTTAACATCACAACCAGCAAAAATGCCTCGTGCGATTTTAATTTTGATACGCGTTTTATCAATGGATTTAAGATAAAGCGCCCAACAATAACAACACCAAAAATCAATGTGACTGTGGTAACAAAAACGTCAATTACCGCCGCGCCCAAATTAAACGAACGACCCGCCAAAACCGGCAACATGGCCAACAACGGAATAGATAACAAATCTTGGAATAACAATATAGAAAACGTTTGATGTCCCATATTGGTATTTAATTGGTTTCTGTCGGTCAATAATTGCATATCTTCGGATGTACTGGACATTGCCATCAACAATGACACCGTTATCACACCCATAATTGACCATGGTGTTATGCCGACCAAAATTGGGAATAACATTACCGCAACCATTAAAACCTGGGCTGCACCGAACCCAAAAATTGTTCGCCGCATTTGCCACAGACGTTTCATATTTATTTCTAAACCAATATTAAACCACAAAAATAATATGCCTAAATCGCCAAGGAACGTCCATGTTTCATTTACTTGGAATAAATTTAAACCAAACGGCCCCGACAGTATACCGGCCAACAAAAAAGCAACCAACGCCCCAACACGTGCAATTCGCAACACAAATACCAATGCAAAAACAATTGCGAAAAATATTAATACCGATATAGACATAATTCTCTCTCCCCTATAAACTCAATAATCATTATAGCAGAAATCTATATCGGTTATGCAATCAATTTTTTTGATATTTCCAAAAATTTTTCGGGTGATATTTCTTCGGCACGTTCTGTCCCGTTTAACCCAAAATTCGCCCAGTCCACATCACGCATTATTCCGCGTATCATTTTGCGACGCATACCAAACAGGCGTGCCGTCAGATTTTCTATATTTTTTATATCACCAATATTTTTTATTTTGTTTGCATTTGGAATTATTTGAACAACCGCACTTTCTACGCGTGGACGCGGAACAAACGCAGTGGACGGCACATTAAATAATATTTTCGCATCTGCAACCAATGACACCAAAACCGCCAAACGACCATATTGTTCGTTGCCCATATGTGCAACAATACGCTCTGCCACTTCGCGTTGAAACATCAGTGTCAAAGATTTTATTGGCACACCACATGCAATATCATGTAACCATCGCACCAATAATTCTGTTCCAACATTGTATGGTAAATTTGAACATATTGCAAAATCACCGCCCGCCAATTTTGCCATATCAACACGCAACGCATCATCATAAATAACATTAAACCGATTATCTGATGCCGCAACAATTTGCGATAAAATTGGTTCTGTTGTTTTATCTTTCTCTATTGCAATTACGCGCGCCGCACCCGCCAACAGCAATGCACGCGACAGACCGGCGGGCCCAGGGCCAACCTCTATAACCGTTGTTTTTTCTATATCAGGGACACTGCGCGCGATACGACCGGTTAAATTCAAATCAAACAAGAAATTCTGACCAAATTGTTTTTTTGGTTCCAAACCCGACGCACGCATCATTTCGGAAACCGGTGGCAAAGATGAAATTTTATCTGTCATAATGCACGACGCCCCCCAAATGCCAACGACAGTGTTCCATCGTCAATATAATCTAAATCGCCCCCCAATGGCACACCTGATGCCAATTCGCTAAATGTTACATTGGAACCTGCAAGTGTTGATATTATATATTGCTGGGTTGTTTTACCTTCAACCGTATTTGGTAATGCAAAAATAATTTCTGTTATTTTTTCATCAGCGATGCGCGCCGATAAATTTCCCATATTTAAATCATCTGGGGTAACACCCGCAACACCTGACAACAATCCACCCAATATATGATACCGGCCATTAAACACACCCGATTTTTCCAGCACCCAAACATCTGACAAATCACGCACTATGCACAGCATCCCATTTGCGCGCGCCATATCACGGCAATATTCGCATCTATCCGTATTTTTATCGGTCAACACCCCACAATTAGGACATGGATAAATATTTTCATTGGCGTCAACCAATGCATCAACCAACTTTTCAATACGCCCCGTATTATCCTGCAACAGTCCCAACACAATACGGCGCGCCGCACGATTTCCAACGCGTGGCAACTTTGCGAATTGTTTAATAAGTTTTTCTATTTTTGGATTCATTTGCAGATATCGTAGCAATTAATGAAACACATAGCAATCTATTCCTGCGGCAATACCACGATTTTTTAAATTCTGGGCCGCGGATTCCGACAGGCCAGTTACACGCACACGATAAAGTCCCGTACCCGTTGGTTCAATGTGTGCCGCCGCACCAAGTGTCCCCTTAATCCGCGCAACCATAGAATTTGCCGCATCCGTGGTTGAAAATGCACCAAACTGGACACCAACACCCCCAACAGCGCTGGGCGCATATTGAATTTTTGGCGCATCAGACGCATATTTCTGCACAATTGGCGATGTTACTGGGGCCGGTTCAGAATGTACACTGGTTGTTGATGTATTTTTAACCACCATCGGTGCACCCCTATCCAGCATCGCAAATCCGCGATTTAACATATCTGCGGCCACATCAGAACGTACATCCTTGGTTTCTGCACCCAAAACCACCGAAATCAGATGATGTCCGCCACGCTTTGCTGTTGCAACCAATGAATATTTTGATTTGTTGGTGTACCCCGTCTTCATACCATCGCACCCAGGATATGTTTCCAACAAACGATTACCATTACTGTATGTCTTGCCGTTATATGTCCAACTTTTTATACCAAAATATTTCCAATATTGTGGAAAATGCTTGTACACCGCCATAGACAGCAACGCAATATCACGCGCCGTTGACAGATGATCATCATCTGGCAGTCCCGATGAATTTTCAAAATTTGTTTGCGATAGTCCGATTTCACGTGCAACCCGCGTCATCAGTGATGCAAATGTTTGCTCTTTTCCACCCTTTAGATTTTCGGCCAACACACGTGCAACATCATTTGCACTGTAAACCGCCAACGCGATAATTGCATCTTCTACGCGAATTTTGGTTCCCGCGGTCAGCCCCAATTTCACCGGTGCCGCCGATGCTGCATTGTTTGAAACAATCAAATAATCATCCAAATGCAACCGCCCATGTTCCAATGCATCAAACGTCAAATACAGTGTCATTATTTTGGTCAAACTTGCCGGATAATTTTGCTGTTTCGCGTTTTCTGCAACCAAAACACGCCCAGTATTCATATCGGCGACCAATGCCGCACGGTAATTTGCCGCGTTTGCAACCGCGCACGAAAAGATTAACGGTAAAACAAATAAAAATTTTCTCATTTCCATAGAATTCATGTTAATAAAAAAACGCTTTCGTGGTCAATTATTTTTTTCACATTGTCTTGCAAAAATCCACTTTATTGGATTTTTCTAATATTTCTTGCAATTGCGAGCAAGTTTTTTATAATTCTGCGCGTTATGGCTATTGAACTAGAAGAATTTTCGCTGCGGCATATTATTTCACAGTTTCGTGAATTTAATTCTGCGACAAAAAGGAATTATGAAAATTTGGCGCCATATTTTTGGTGGGCGCGTGCAAATAATTTTCAAAGATTTAAATTCATATTTTGTGCAACTATGGTTGAAAAAATGGCACGCGTGTTACATGATTTGCCATACAATAAAAAATTTATTATTCGTGCCAACGGCGAATTTGCCGGTATTGTTGGCCTAGATTTGATTTCCACTGGGGCAATTAGTTCAGAATTGTGGATATTTATTGATTCTGCACATGCACATAAACATATTGCATCAAATGCACTGAAACAAATAGAAGATTTTGCGCGCACAAAATCAGTTCAATCTATTCGCGCCAACACATCGCCGAAAAATACCAATTCAAAACACCTGTTGGCCAAAAACGATTATGAACCGACCTATACCGATTCAAATTCAATTTTATGGTATAAATTGTTAAATGCAAAAATTATTGAAAAATAAAATTAAATCGTTAAAATTATCGGGTATTTTGGTCCCATCGTCTAGAGGTTAGGACATCGGATTCTCATTCCGGTAACACGGGTTCAATTCCCGTTGGGACTGCCAAATGTTTCGAATGCCACAACAGTGGCGTTTTTTTGTTAGAATTTCGACAGTTTCATGAGTTCGAAAATATGATGTTCAAAATCACACCCTTTCCGCAAATTTTCGAACTTTTTTGAAATAAGTATTTACCTTAACTTACTTGCATCATGAAAATTTATGGTTGTTGTTTGGTTTTTCTGCAGTTTGTCTAATCTGTTCTGGAATTGTTCACGTTGTTCGCTTATACTTTTATATGCCCTACGTGCCTCAAACCGTTCTTCTGGGTTGGTTTTATCCGCATCAATTATTCGCTGTAATCTTTCCAATGCTGTATCACATTCTTTGATTGCATCTTGCAATTGTGTTTCAGACATCTGTGATATTTCTCCTAAGTGTTTATTATATTGAATACCACCAGCAACAGCCAGCCCCCCAGCTAAGACCATTGTTACAACCTTTAATTTTGTTTTGTTTTTCATTTGTTTACTCCATATTTATTATTTATTTTAATAAATTCACACTGTTATTCCTTGGAGCGGTCCACCAAGTCTCTTTGTTGGCATGATGTTTACCGCCAATTATGCTGTTTCCCTTGGTGTGAATACCCATTATTTTATTATCACTATCAAAAATGGGGCCACCCGAATTTCCACGCCAAGTTTGACATCCTTTCTCTCTACCTGTACTTAAATATTTACATACAGATACTTTTAATTTTTTAGTATCTGATGTTTTCAAATATGCTGTATTACTATAAACAAAATCTTGAACATACGCATTATAATAATAAATACCGCCGCCATCCCTGAAACCATAACTCTCTTCTGTTCCTTGTACCTCAACATTCTTTTTATCTTGTAAATATTTTATGTATTCATTTCTAAATTCAGATATTTCTTTATCGCTCATGATTTCAAGGGAACCATAACCGACCACCTTGGCATCATAAGGTATCTCATATGGCGCAAGACCAATTTTTATCTTAGTGGTTTTTTCAACCATCGGAATATTTGATTGTTTTATACTATAAATGGCCCAATCTCCAGCAAAATTCTTATCTTCTGCAATATCATAATTTCCGACATTGTTTTTATAAACAGCTAATTCTGTATCATTTTGCAATTTGATTCGAAGTGTTGAGCTTACCAAATCTTTCTCGTCATTAGTACAATGTTTAGCGGTATATAAATAGGGTTTTCCATCTTCACCTTTTACAATTGTTCCAGTACAATAAGGACCAGATTCATCAACCAGCGCCACCACTGCATTATATGGTTTTTCTTTCTTTTGTTCATCGGTGACATAACAACGTTTATCGACGGTATATTCTTTTGGATTTGTGCAATGATCCGCCGCCATGGACATGAACGGAACAAACAACAACAAAGATATTGTTATATATTTCTTCATAAAAAAACGTCCTATCATTTTGATTGGCGTTTAACTTTGTATTCTTATTATATCACAATTTTTTCAAAAATACCTTAACTTCTCTCACAACCTGCGACAACTCTTTGATTTCATCGGGTTGTGGATTACGCAGTATATATTTGGATGTTTTTATTATATTTACTTGTTCATTAATTGATAAACACGCCCCAGAGGAATGTCACCGTCACCACCTGTGCTATTCGTATCTTTGTCGAAATCTTGAACATAACCCGCCATTTTTGCGTGATCAGCACCCCCTATCTGTACATCACCACGCGTAAGTATACTAACCAATCGGTCTGAACGATCAATCATCGGTCCACCCGAATTTCCACTCCAACCCTGACACAAATTGTTACTGTTACGGAAAAAACATCTTGAAACTTTTAATTGTTCGTCCCCAAACACTTCCTTATAACTTCTATATGTCTGGAGTATAGGCACCGCCTTTTTGGAAAGGTCTATTCCCCCATCATTTGTAAGGCCCGTATTTAAATATGACCTGTCGGTTATACCGGCTTTCTCCAATGCACGTACATATTTTTGTCTATATTCTTCTATTTCATTATCACTCATTATTTTTAAGCAACCGTATCCTATTAAATCAATGGGTCTGCCATCGCGTGTAACAGCATCAGTATCAGCATATACCCATGGTATTGTAGTGGAACCCGTATTCCCGCTATATCGTGCTATATTTTGAATCACCGGATCTGTGGATTCTTGAAATGAATTGTCCGGGAACCGATATACCGCCCAATCACCATAGAAATTGCTATCGTTTGTTATATCATAATCCCCAGTTTTGACCAGTGTCACATCAAATTTATCACCATTTTGCAATTTAATATGCAAAGTTTTATCCGAGATACCATCGCCATCGACATCCGTACAATGCTTGGCGGTAAATAAATATAAACTTGAATCTGAATCTGATAAATCTTTGCGCGCAAGGTATTGCGAATTGTCCAATCGCGGTACTTTAAAATCTGCTGAATCATTGCGCGCGAAGCCATGCAAATAATTCCATCGTGCTATGGTCCCCGTACAATTAATATACCCACTACCATATATTCCGACCACCGATTTATATGGTTGTTGTTGCTTTTGCTCATCTGTTACATAACAACGTCTATCAATCGTATATTCAGATTGGTTTGTACAATGATCGGCCGCCATGGACATAAACGGGACAAACAACAACAAAGATATTGTTATATATTTCTTCATTAAAAAACTTCCTATCATTTTGATTGGCGTTTAACTTTGTATTCTTATTATATCACAATTTTT
>JAEEGI010006038.1_pt1 | contig 27502 bp, 21 predicted proteins | sample 8958751 | NCBI WGS metagenome assembly JAEEGI01 (sample SAMN16246545, study PRJNA631951) | gut metagenome | biome: gut microbiome; feature: rumen; material: KS-attached | host: Bos | place: Iran: Karaj | collected 2018-10 | reverse complement strand
GTCGGAGACATCAACAGAAGCACCTACGGTTATAGGGGCGCGGTTTTCGCGAACCTCGATCTGACCGACAACTTCGGGATCGATGTCGATTATTACAAGCTCGTCAAGGACCGGAACTGGACTCTTGACAAATTCCTCGAACTGTCTCAGAACGTAGCCGACGACAAGGACGGGGACAATATCATCACTACCGCAGACACCTTCGGGTGGGCAAACGTCGGAATAAGCTCGAGGGTGATGTGGAGCTGCGCCGACGTCAACCTGATCGCGAAGGATGAGGAAGGGAGTTACGGCTGGGTCGAAACGCTGGACGACAGGACGCTGAGCTTTGTCGGGAAGCTATACGACGCCGGAAAGAGAAACAACGTCTTCTATTTCGCTTCCATCCTGAACGACACAGGAGCGATCAAGCCTTTTTCTGAAAACAGATGTCTGTTCCTGACTTTTCTGGTCTATACGGCTCAGAAACTGACCGAGATGGAGAGCATGTTCGCGATACTTCCAATGCCTATGTACGATTTCAATCAGTCGGATTATATAAGCGCAAACATGTCCGCCTTTGACGCCGTATTCTTCCCGAGCAATATCGAATCTCCCGAACTGTCGGGGAAGGTGACCGAATATCTCGGCTGGTACGGACGGGAAAAGGTCATACCCGAATACTACGACGTTTCGCTTAAATATCAGTATAACAACGTCGACAAGAACGTCGAGATGCTCGATCTTCTGAGAGACCGTCTTCGCATGACCGCCAACGAGCTTTTCGGAACTGTCGGAAACGGGATCGGTCTTACAGCCATGACCGCCGCGAACACGGCAGACAACGGCTTCTACGCACAGCCGGTGTCGGTCTGGCGCACCAAGGTCGTTACCCTGAAAAAAAATCTTGACAGCTATATGAAAGAATACGAGGATTGATGACCGCATGAAAAACCGTCAGATAGTTTTTACCGCACCGAAAGTCGCCGAACTGATCGATTATGACATTCCGGACTCTCTGAAACCGAACGAGGTCAGGGTTAAAACAAAATTAACCGCGATCAGCAGCGGGACCGAAAGGGCCAATCTTGTCGGAGAAGTGAATATTTCGGGGATCCGGCGGCACTGCAACTCGTCGTTCCCACGCAAGCTCGGATACTGCGGAGTCGGGACAGTTGAGGAGATCGGCTCGGATGTAAAGAGCGTAAAGCCCGGGGACCGCGTCATTATCTATTTCGGGAAGCACTGCGAACACAACGTCATCCCTGAGGAAAAAGCCGTCCCGATCCGCCCCGGGTCACTCAGTGACAGGGAATCGGTTCTGATGGTCATAGGCTGCTTCCCCGAAAACGCCATCAGAAAGACCAGACTGGAGCTCGGAGAGAGCGTGTCGGTCGTCGGACTCGGGATACTCGGACTCATCGCGGTCCAGCTCGCCAGAGCGGCCGGCGCCGCGCCGGTGATCGCCGTCGATCTGAATCCCGAAGCCAGAAAGAGGGCGATCGAGTGCGGAGCCGACTTTGCCGTCGATCCGGCAGGAGAAGACTACGAGTGCAGAATGAAGGAGCTTACTTCGGGCAAGGGCGTCGACGTGACCATAGAGGCGACCGGAAACTACGCCGCCCTCAATGCCGCGCTTCGCTGCTGCGCACCTCTCGGGAGAGTCGCCCTGCTGGGATGCACCAGGACTCCGGATGTTATCGATCTCTACCATGACGTTCATTTCCCGGGCGTTCAGCTGATCGGAGCTCACAATTTCGCGCGTCCCTTGCATGATTCATATCCCGGATGCTGGACCTATCAGGACGATCTCGCCGCTCAGATGAGGCTTCAGGCGGGAGGAAGGATAGATCTGTCAAAGCTGATATCCGAAATACACTCTCCCGCGGAATGCGGCGAGGTGTATGCCCGCCTTGCCGATGACAGGAACTTCCCGTCCGGCGTACTCTTTGACTGGGAGAGACTCGCATGAAGGACGGAAGGATCCGGCTCGGGCATGTTATGACCCGGCACGATCACAGCGCTGCCAAGCTTACCTGCGCCCTTTCGCACCCCGAGCTCTTCGAGGTCGTGGGTGCCGTAGCTGAGGATCCGGAAAGGGAAGCGGAGCTCAGGGACAGGCCGCCATATTCATCGGTCAGATTCATGAGTCGCGACGAGTTGCTTGAGCGAGGCGTCGACGCGGTCCTTGTTGAAAGCTACGACCTTGATCTCGTCCGCGACGCCTTCTTCTGGGCGGAGCAGGGGATCCATATCCATCTTGACAAGCCCGCCGGAGCGGACGCCGCCGAATTTGAGAGACTTCTCCGTACCTGCAAAAGGACGGGAGCGCAACTTCAGATGGCTTATATGTACCGCTACAACCCCGCCTATCTTGACTGTCTCGCGCGGATCGCAAGGGGGGAACTCGGCGAGATCTATTCGGTGACCGCGATCATGAACACCTGCCATGATCCCGAAAAGCGAAGATGGATCGGAAGGCTCCCCGGCGGAATAATGCTCTTTCTCGGCTGTCATATGGTCGATCTCATATACCGCATCATGGGCGTGCCAGACAGCATTACGCCGATCTCAAGAAAGACTCGATTCGACGGTGTCGACTGCACCGATTTTTCGATGGCGCTCTTCGGATATCCGAAAGGGATCTCGGTGGCCGAGGCGGTCTCGGTCGAGGTCAACGGCTACGGCAGGCGCCAGCTCGTCGTCTGTGGCAGCGAGGGCACCTATGAGATAAGGCCTCTTGAATGTCCCATGGAAGCATATCTTACACTGAAAAAGGATTCTAAGACATACCGCGACTGTTCGTCCAAACTCGAAATACCCGCCCAGCTGTCGGGTTCCGCCAGGTACGACGCGCTCCTATATGATTTCGCGGCGATGGTGAGAGGAGAAAAGGAAAACCCCTGCAGCTTTGATTACGAACTGCAGCTGCAGAAGATGATCCTCTGCTGCTGCGGATTCGATACCGACTGGAAAACAACAACACATATCTGATACTGACAGGAAGGGAAGAATGAAAGCTAAACTATTCAGAAGGACCTCGTCGGTCCTGCTTGCGCTGCTTTTTGCATTCGGAGTTTTTCCGGGCGCTTACAGGACCGCATCCGAGGAGCTTGCGACATATGAGATCGCGGAGGCCGACAAGACGTGGTATGATCCGTCCGCTTCGGAATACACGGTATCGACGCCGGGCGAGCTTGCCTATTTTTCGGAACTGGCAAAAAGCACGACCTTCGCCGGCAAGACCGTTAAGCTCGGCGCGGATATAGTTCTGAACGAGGGCGAGGCATCAGCATACGGTTTCTCGGGAAAGCAGGGGGCCGCCCTCAGGTGCTGGAGCCCGATCGGTCCGGGCACGTCAAATCCCTTTCAGGGCACCTTCGACGGTCAGGGACATGTGATCTCGGGGATGTATATCTCCTCGAACACACAGAACATGGGACTCTTCGGAGTCGTCAAGAACTGCACTATAAAGGATCTGACGCTCAGCGACTGCTACATAGAGCTGAGCAAGGCGGGAGAACCGACTCCGTCATGGGCCGGTATCTTAGTTTCGCAGTCCTGGGGTGACAATGTCATGTCGGGCATCGTCATTCGGAACTCATATCTTCTCGGAGACCTCGCCGAGAGCGAATACCTCGGCGCGCTCGTCGGCTGCGCCGCGTCAGCGTCGGGAACCAATACATATGTAAACTGCTCTTTCACCGGGACGATCCGCGGTAAGGACGCGGTAGGCGGACTGATCGGGCTGGTCAGAAACAAGAAAAAGGCGGTTCTCGAGAACTGCACCGTCTCGGGCGACATCTACGCTTCGGCGGATTGCGGCGGAATAATCGGCAGAGTGTGCGGAAGCTGCGAGCTGAAAAACACGCATTTCTTCGGATCGGTGACATCCGACGTTCCCGCTGCTGCAGCCGCCCTTGCATATCTTGAGAAAAAAGATCAGGGCGGAACTCTGCAACCCGACGATTCAGAGGCGATCTTCTCAAGCTGCTATTTCGCGGCAGGTGTACAGCCGGTAGCCCTTGCGGAGGGGGAGAGCAAGTTCGACGTGGAAGTTTCCTATCCCGGAGCCGAGAGCAACAGCCGGGGATGCATAGGAGTTCCCGAAGACGCACAGATTATCAACTCCTTCTTCAAAGAACTTCCGCTGCCGGTCGGCGCGTCCTCCAAGGTTTCATTCTCTGAGTATCAGGCATATTCGGATTCCGGCAGAAGAAGCGTAAGGCTTGTCGCCTCGCTTTTCTCTTCGGCTTCGTTCAGATATGCCGGATTCAACGTATGTCTTCTTACCGCCGACGGAATTAGGGAACTCGGTGATCTATGCTGTTCTTCGGTGTTCGGGATCCTTGATCCGATTGGCGATGCACCCGGATCATCAGCCTCTTCCGGGCAGTCTTTGTTTGCGCTGTCATTCAGAGGAATTCCGAAATCGGGCTGCGCGATTATTGTCGCGACACCCTTTGCGGCATCAGATCTGACAAAGGCCGAATACGGTATTCCGGTGATCGGTGTATTTATAAACGGGACCGCTGCCGCGGAATATGTATACAGGTGAAAGGGTGATTGAATATGAAAAATATCAAATCTGTTATTGCATCAGTCATTCTTACACTTCTTTTCGCGATCGCTGCATGCATGATCATCGCTTGCGAACCCGGTTCCCCGGTCGAGACCGGCGAGACGACAACCAAAGCGGCGGACACCACGGCGATCCCATCCGAGCCGCCGGTCATCAAGGCCACCGCAGGAATGACTGTGTCGGGTAACGAACTTACTGTCGACGGCGTCAACCATGATTATTATACCGTCGACGGTATGATCAAGGTCACCGAAGGCGCCGACTGGGCGGTCTTCAGAGACGAAGCCTGCACCGATCCGGTGGGCAGCAGGACGGTCAGCCTTACCGAGGGAGAAAACGTCTACTGGATAAAACTGACGCTCGGCGATCAGTCGACTCTTTATAAGCTTACGGTCATTTGCACAGGAACCGAAGTTACTACCGTCCCGGTCACCGAACCGCCTGTCGAAACTACCTCTCCGGAGGATACCTCCTCTTCGGGCGGAGAGTTTGTTCCGCCTCCCGAGGTCACCTTCGCCGTTACCGACAGAGGTGCCGGCGATATTGTCGACTATCCCGGATGAAGCTTCGGATGCGTAAAACTCACAGACAGAAACTGCCCGCCCTGACTGTCCTGTCGTTGTTGCCGTTTATTCTGCTTTCGTCATGCAACGGCGGCAGCGCACAGAATGATGAAACGGAGACCGGAGATTTGACATCTTCAAGTTTGACAGCTCCGGAAGACACTGTCCCGGAGATCAATAACAAAGATTACCTGACAGTCATCATGAATACTGCCGGAGGGAACTATATCGCGCCGAGAAAGGTCCTGAAGGGCAAAACTCTGTCTTCTCTGACTCCGGCAAGACAGGGATATACATTTCAGGGGTGGTATCTGACAAACGGTGAGAAATTCGATTTTTCGACGCCTGTCACAGAGGATCTTCATCTTGTCGCCTACTGGCAAAAAGACCGCAGCTACCTTCCGCTCGATACTAATTCGCCGGTTTATGAGACCTCATCGGCGGCGATCAATATCGTCTGGCACGACTATGACGACAGAGAGGGGAAGCGTCCTTCCGCTGTTTTCTGCGATTTTACGGTCGGAGGCAGCGGCGGGACAGCGACATACCGCGTAAAGATCACCTCATCCGGCGCGGTGTGGGACGGCGAAGCTTTCCCGGGCGGGACTCTCTCGCGCGGCAGCGCAAACTGGACGGCAAAGATAACCGGCCTTGATCCTTCGGGAAGCTATTCTTTCACTGCGAAAAAGCCGGAAGATGGTTACACGGCTCTTCAGAGCGGGACTGCGGCGGTATTCTCCATAAAGGGATACCGGCCTGCGCTTGACGATACAGCCGGGCTTTTCGCTACTAACGGAAGGCTTTACGATTATGCGGGCAATCTTGTTATCCTTCGCGGTGTCGTCTCGCTCAACTGCGGATATCAGAATTTCCCCTCGCTTGTCTCGGTGACGGCGCTGCAGCGTCTGACAAAGATTGGTGTTAACTGCCTGCGTGTCTCGGTCCAGACCACTTCGTCCTCCCTGACCGGCATCGGATATGTTTCCAACGCTGGGGTAAGGACAAGCGATGAAAAGAAAGCCCAGCTTGACGCTCTCCTGGATACCGCTGTAGACAACGCGACAAAACAGGGGATCTACGTGATCATCGACTGGGGCGTTCTCAACGAGAATCCGAATATTTATGCGGATGAGGCTGCGGACTTCTTCGGAAGGCTTGCCGAAAAATACCGGGACAATCCGCATGTGCTCTTCGAGATCTGCAACGAGCCCAACGACACCTGGGGGACAAAGAACGGCGCAGAACACAGCGTAAAGGCCTACGAGGAAAAGATCATAGGCGTTATCAGGGCGGCCGGAGCCGAAAACATAATTGTATGCGCTCCCAACGCCAGCGCAACCGCGCTTTCTACATATGCAACCGGCAAAGGCGACGATCCGGTGGACGATCCCATAGCTGCCGAGCTCGGCTGGAACATAGCATATACCTTTCACTGCTATCCCTACAATTATCCCTGGGATGACAAGAACTCCACCTCATACGGATGGAAGCTGCGCGACGCTCTCGCCTCCGGTCTCACCGTCGTCACGACCGAAATGAGTCCGATCAAGGCGAATCTTACCGAAAACAGGGACGAGACGGTCTATGATCTCGCCGAATCCGCCAAGTTTTTGAACTACTACCTGGAAAACGATCTCGGATTCTGCTACTTCAGATACAACTCCAGTTCCGCGTCGTCGCCGCTCTCTCAGTGGATAATGTTCAAGCCGGGAGTCCTCCCGTCGGACGCATGGGACAAAGACGATCTGACCGAATGCGGGAAATGGTTTTACGACATCATGACCGCGGACGGGATCGTCAACGCCGCGGATTTCAAGGCTCCGCGCCACCAATAAACTCAGGACGGATAAGAAAATGAAAGCTGTTTTAATCACAGGCGACAATCATCTTGTATGGAGCGATGTCCCTGATCCTGTAATCAGACCGGACGAGTGTCTTGTAAAGATCAGAGCCGCCGCTCTCAACCGGGCGGATCTCATGCAGAGAGAGGGAAACTATCCGCCTCCTCCCGGATGCCCCGAGTGGATGGGGCTTGAGATCGCCGGAGAGGTGGTCTCGGTCGGTCCGGAAGCTGCGGCGAGATCGACGGTAAAGCCGGGAGACATGGTCTGTGCGCTGCTCGGAGGAGGCGGATACGCCGAATACGCCGCGGTAAGATACGACATGCTCATGCCTGTTCCCGAAGGCGTATCGCTCATCGAGTCCGCCGCGATCCCCGAGGCTTTTGCCACGGCATACCTGAATCTCTTCATCGAAGGCGGACTCAAGCCGGGAAACACTCTCCTCATGCACGCCGGAGCCTCCGGCCTCGCGAGCGTTGTCATCCCGATGGCGAAGGCCTTCGGCGCACGCGTTATAACATCGGTGCTGTCTGATTCGATCGCCGCGTCTATCGCTCACCTTCATGCCGACGTCATAATCAACACGTCAAAGGAAAATCCGGCCGATGTGCTGAAGGCGGAGCTTGAAGCCGGACATCCGGTCGACGTCGCCATCGACTGCCTGGGCGGCCGGATGATGGGGCCCTGTCTGCCTTATATGCAGAGGGGCGGAAGATGGATAATGATCGCGACTCTTGCCGGTGACATGACCGAGATCGATCTGCGCAACGTTTACGTGCGCAACGTCAGAATAATCGGAAGCACTCTCAGGTCGAGGACCCCCGCGGTCAAGGCCGAGATCCTTGCCTCGCTGGTGCACGACGTCTGGCCGAAGGTGACTTCGGGTGAGATCAGGCCAACCGTATACAAAGTCCTTCCGATCGAGAGCGCCGAGGAGGCCCAGGACATCCTTTACCGCGGAGAAAACGTCGGTAAGGTCGTCATGACCGTCGGCTGACCGCAGGAGGAGAAGAGATAGAATGTCAAGACGAGAGGAATTGCTTGAAAAGTTTATCTGTTTTGAGGACGAGACGGCACATAGAGTCGAGCACGGTATCGAACTCTACCGGAAAGGATACTGCAGACTGAAGCTGCGCGACCGCGAGGGAAATCTGCTTCCCGGAGTCAGGATAAGGGCAAAACTGAGAAACCACGCCTTTCTCCACGGAGCGAATCTCTTCATGCTGGGACAGTTTGAGAGCGAAGAGAAGAACGCGAAATATGACGAGCTATTCTCACGCTGCTTCAATGAAGCGACTCTTCCGATCTACTGGAGAGATCTCGAACCCGAGGACGGCAAGCCGAGGTTTTCCGCCGACAGTCCTGCGGTCTACCGCCGTCCGCCCGTCGATCTCTGCCTCGACTTCTGCGAAAAGAACCGGATCTTCCCGAAGGCTCACTGCCTGACATATCTGAATTTCGATCCGGCCTGGCTTGATGAATACGATATTCAGTCGGTCAGGCGCAGATTTGACAGGCGATACCGCGAACTGGCCGAAAAATACGCCGAAAGGATTCCCGCATGGGAGGTCGTCAATGAGGTCCTGTGCAACAAACCGGGAAGGGAGTCCACGCCCTATTTCGCAGACGATAGACTGGTATCGGACAGCTTCGCCGCGGCCGAGAAGTATTTTCCCTTCAACGAGCTGATAATCAACGAAGCGTCGCACATCTGGGAGCCACGAGTCAATTTCGTCTATAAGCGCAGCGCATACTACCGGCTGATCGAGGACGCGCTGAGAAAAGGCTGCAGGATAGACGCCGTCGGCATGCAGTTTCACGCCTTCAGGAAGCCCGACCGTGAGGCGAGCTATACCGAGTCGCTCTACAATCCCGAACAGATCTACCGCGTGCTTGACTGTTATTCCGCGCTCGGACTCCCGATACAGATCACCGAGATCACCATACCCGCCTTTTACGAAACGAAGGAGGATTATGAGCTCCAGGCGGAGATACTGAGGAGGCTTTACAGGATCTGGTTCAGTCATCCGTCGGTCGAAGCCGCGATATACTGGAATCTTCCCGACGGCTACGCGGCATTCGCGCCTCGCGGCGATATGAGCGCGGGTGAGAATATTTACCGCGGAGGTCTGCTTGATTACGACCTCAATCCCAAGCCGGCGTACGACGCTCTAGTCGATCTGTTCGGGAATGAGTGGACGACAGACGTGACGGTCGAGACCGACGGGGAGGGATCGGCAAAATTCCTCGGCTTCTTCGGCGATTATGAGATCTCCATCGGGGACACAAAAACAGAGATCAGACTTAGGAAGGGAATCAGCCGCACCTTCGATCTGACCGTCTGACATTTTTCTGATGCAATATATAGGGGTTGTTTAAAGGATCTTACCTTTACAGCCCCTTTGTTATCACTGCCAGGAATCTGTCACAAACCAGATTTTTATAGTTTTTTTTATGAAAAACCTTCAATTCAACTGATCTTTGTTTGACAAAAAGGCGCTGCTTCTCGCCGGGGAAAATGACACAGGATTGAATATCAATCCATTCGTTTTTTCCGGCAAGTAACAGCGCCTGTTTTTTTGACTCGATTCAGATATATTTGATCAAATTTGACAGCCTGCTCTAAGCGAAGACACTTAGTTCACTCCCCAGAAATCGTAGACGTTTTCAACTTTAGACCCGGGGTAGTATGCTCTGACTATCTGGTCGTATGTGGCTCCCGCCTTGGCAAGGAAGTATACGCCGTACTGGCTCATTCCGACCCCGTGTCCGAAGCCCTTGCCTACGATGGCGAAGGATGAACTGTTCGAGGCGTAGTGTATGCCTGTCTTTTCCTGAAGCCTTGAGACGATAAGAAAATCTCCGTAGTCGGCGACATATGTGTAGATCCCGCTGCTGTCAGGGACGGTCGTTATCGGGATATCCTGCTCGGAGGCGAGCACGGCGGTCCCTCCCGCCGTCGCGACATAGAGAGAACGCGAACTGTCGGACGCCGCGGTGCCGAGATCAGTCAGGAATCTGAACAGCGAGGAGGAGCTTGTGAATGACCCTTCCGAAGTGCTGACGGTGAGGTAGCCTGAGTAGTTTTCGTTGAGATTTATGATCTCGTTTGAAATGACCTTGTCATAGGAATAGGCGACCGAACCCTTTCCGATGACGAAATTGGCCGAATAGACATAGCTGCTGCCCATCATCGACTGAACGTTCGAGGAGAGAGTCACAGTACCGCTTTTTCCCAGGTTGTCGGTGACGGTCATCGAAGAGATATAGGTGGAATCCGGAGGAGTCTCGTAGGTCACTTTGGCGATACTGGTCCCCGAGATGAGGCCGGATTTATAATTTTTTACCTGCGTCGCAAATGCGGAGGCCGATATCTCCTTCTTCCACAGCCCGTTCCCGACGGTGGAATAGTCCTCCCAGGGAGTCGGCTGAGAACAGATATAAGGACCGGTGAATCCTCCCCAGACATATTCGGTATCTACCGAGCAACCGCCCTGCGAAGAGGAATAAGCGCCTCCTACGACCTCAGGCCCTTTGTCTCCGTAATATGTCAGGACTTTGTTCTCGGCTTTCTTGCATGCCGAGATCACTGCAGCGTTGACCCCCTGTCTTCCGAAGTAGTTCTGGTCGGTGGAGGAGGCGATGAAATCGCATCCGTAGACCGAGAACCGCTTGTTCAGTCCGCCGATCGAAAAGCTGTTGACGGTGACCGCAAAGGCGGCAAGAGCCTCCTGAGGCCAGGAGGTGAAGACCTCGGCGGGGAGCACGCCCTGACAGTAGGTGTTTAGCTCCACGAGATTGATCATCACGATGGCGTTGACATCCGAGGTGATATATCTCCTGAAATAAAAGACACCGTCGTAGAGGTAGTTGTTCAGCGTGTTGCAGATATAGGCTCTGTCGGTGCCGGATTTCTGCCTCGCGGCGACCGCTCCCGAGCAGTATTCTGCTCCGGTGAAGCCGAAAAGGATCTCGTCGTAATCCTCATTCAGAACTATGACTCCGGAGGAAGACGGAGAGGCAACCGAGACCGAGAATCCGTCGAGTCCCGCTCCTACCGCGGCGGCTGCGTTAGAGGCATCGGTATAACTTGCGAAAGCCCCGACGCGGACCGTCTTTTTGCCCTCGTTCCATGCGGGATAAACATGCTCGTATTCCAGAGAATAAAGAGCCTTCAGATCCTCAAGGCTGTTCCAGATCCCCTCCTGCCCTCCGGGGAGCGTCAGTTCAACGTGATATCCGCCGATATCGGTGTTCGAGGAGGAAGATGCGAATGAACAGCTTTTGTATCCGACTTTAAGATTGGCGTCGGGAGCGACTACAATCTCGACGTCGTCAAGGAGATAAAGCGCGGTGAAGGAACGCGCGGTCCTGGTCACGTTTGCCTCGCCTACCGCGAAGCCGTTAGGGCAGGTGACCGTGTAGGATACCGCCGACGATTTCCCCCATCTGAGAGCCACGGCGATATAGGTGCCGTTCTGCCGGTCCTTACCGGCGGAATAGAAAGAATAATCCTCAGCCGATTCCTTTGCGGACGCGTTTATGAAAAAGGATATTGCCATATATGCCGCGCTTATGATCATAAGACCCGCAAGGATCCAGGCTATGATCCTTATAAGAAGCGTCCTCGAGGAGATCCTGTTTCTGTCACGGTTCGACAATTCTGTAATTTCCTCCGATCATAAGGTAGGCGCCTTCAAGACTGGTTACCCTTACTCCCCGGCCGTCTGTGCCTCCGCGCGGGATCATATAGTTTCTGAACAGAGACAGGCTGTCTCCGTCGTAAAGCTCGTCTCCGCCGGACAGATCGTTCAGTCCCTGGGCGGTGCCGGGTTCATTGAAAGGAGATACCGCTTCAGCAGAGCCGGTCCTGAGGATGACCATCACGCAGTCGTCCTGACCGTCCGCGACGACAGTCGATCCGTAGGGAACATATACCGCCTTGTAAAATCTTCCGGCTTTTTCCAGCATGTCGTTATAGCTGTCTGTTACTGCCTGCAGTTCTTCTCTGATCTTCGCCAGGTCTCCGCCGTCTCCGGTCAGATTGTTCACCCTGTATGTCAGGGTGTTGAGCTTCGTCGAGATGTCAGAGATCTGACGGAAATCTGTCTTCAGAGTGCTGATGTCGTTCTTTGCGGAGGAGACGGTACTCTGAAGAGATGTCAGGCTGTCTCTTACGGTCGAAATAGACGTGCTCAGGGAATTGACATCCGTCTGCAGCGAGGAGATCAGAGACCGAAGCTCCTGCTTTGCGGCTGTCAGCTCCGCACTCAGTCTTTCGTTCTCGGCCCTGACCTCGGCAAGCCCGCTCTCAAGCTCGGAAAGCCTGGCCAGTATCTGGGCGGCTCCCTCGGATGAGATGCCCGATCCGCTTCCGGTTCCTGTGCCCGATCCCGAGCCGGATCCGCCTCCGGTCAGTTCAACAAGAGCGAGGCGCTGCTCGATCGAGGCGATGCTTGCGCGGATCCCTTCAAGCTCTCCGGTGACATACTGGTGCATCGCCGACTGGGCGACGACCGGGTCCTTCGAGCTGTCGTATGTAACGGCACCGAAGACGGTCACCGACAGGATCGCGGCAGACAGCAGCGCGGAGGCGAACAGGAAGGTCTTTGGGCGGCCTCCGGGCTTGGATGACGAATGATTTATCAGGTGATTTTTCATTTTCGGTTCTTCCTTTCGGAGAAAACGGAACTTTTGCCGCCGCGCCGCCTTGCGGTCAAGCGGCAGATGATTTTGAGAACTGTTATGCTCAAAGCGGCAGTTTTGCCGCGTCACCGCCTTGCGGTCAAGCGGCAGATGATTTTGAGAACTGTTACGCTCAGAGCGGCAGTTTTGCCGCGTCTTCGTCAGGCATTGCGGTCGTCGACGCCGGCAGCTTCAGCTTTTTGTATCCTTTGGAGGTATCGATTATATCCTTGAAGTCCGAGAATACGGCCTTCAGCGCGACGCCCTTCTTCAGCGTGAAGAGCTGGATCCCCTGTGAGGTGCGCGTCGTCTTTACCGGGATGAGCTGGGTGGATATGACCGCCGCCCTGTTCTCCACGGTGACAGCCAGCAGCTCGAACGGCTGCTTTCCCTCCTCGAATATCCCGACGACGGGCGAGACGGTAGAGAAGGCTCCGGTGAGCTTCTTTCGGTTGCTCTTTACCTCATATGCGTTCTCGGGGATCTTCACGCCCTTGCCGTTCGCGAATATGAAGACGAGCCGCCTGTCCTCCGGCCAGTCGCCGCCGAGCTTGCACCATACAGGTCTTTCTCCGTCGGCAAATCCCAGCCTCGTCGGGATGAACTCGCCCATCTCGGAAGCTTTGCAGGTCGGTATGTCGGATGCCTGGCAGCGGTAGATCTGTCCTTTGTCGGTAAAGAAGTTGAGTTCAGAAATGTTTTCTCCGTCGAATTCCGAAATGATCCGGTCTCCATCCTTCAGAGTGTGAAGATCATTCCCACGGAGAGACTTGTCGGTTATTTTTTTGAAATATCCGTGAGCGGTGAGGAAGAAGTGAGCCGGGTAATTCTCGATATAGTCCTCCTTGCGGTAGACCTCGATCTCGTCGGCACCGATGATCTCGGATCTTCTCGGCTGACGGTATTTCTTCTTTATCTCGGCAAGCTGCGAGGCGATCTCCTTTTTGAGCTTGAGCTCGTCGGCCAGGATGCCCTCTATTCTCGCTATCTCCTCTCTCAGCGAGGAGATCTCCTCGATACGGTTGAGAATATACTCTCGGTTGAGATTGCGCAGCCTTATCTCGCAGATGAATTCGGCCTGAAGACGGTCGATCCCGAAACCCGCCATGAGGTTGGGGACGACGTCGCTCTCCTTTTCGGTCGAGCGGATAATCTTTATCGCCTTGTCGATGTCGAGAAGGATCTTTCCAAGACCGACCAGAAGATGCAGCTTTTCCTTCTTTCTGGCAAGATCGAAGGCGAATTCTCTGCGCAGGCAGGCCGATCTGAACCTTATCCACTCGGAGATGATCTCGGGGATACCCATCTGCCTCGGGACGGAATCGATCAGGATGTTGAAGTTGCAGGGGAAGGAGTCTTCGAGCGGAGTCTCCTTGAAGAGGCGGAGCATGAGGGCGTCGGGATCTGTCCCGCGACGAAGATCGAGCGTCAGCTTGAAGCCGTCCTTGTCGATCTCGTCCCTGAAATCTGTGACGTCCTTCAACTGACCTGCCTTGATCATCTTGCCGATCTGGGTCATTATCGCTTCGATCGTGGTCGAATAGGGAATCTCGAGGATGTCTATGCAGTTCGCGGCCTTGTCGTATTTCCAGACCGATCTGATCTTCACCGGTCCGGAACCCGATAGATAGAGCTGCTTCATGGCCTCACGGTCGAAGACTATCTTTCCGCCGCCCGGAAAATCGGGGGCGGGCATGATGTCGAGGATCCTGTCGACATCTGTCTTCGGGTTTTTCAGCACGGCCGTCGTCGCGTCGCAGACCTCCTCGAGATTGAAGGGGGCGATCTTCGACGCCATCCCGACGGCGATCCCGAAGTTGGGGGTGACGAGTATGTTCGGGAAGGTGGTAGGCAGCAGGACGGGTTCCTTCATCGTTCCGTCGTAGTTGTCGACCATGTCGACGGCGTCGCGGTCGATGCCCGAGAAGAGTTCCGAGGCGAATCTGTCCAGCTTCACTTCGGTATATCTCGACGCGGCGCAGACCATCGATGACGAATACTGCTTTCCGAAGGATCCCTTTGAATCGATGAAGGGATGCAGCAGAGCGGCGTTCCCTCTGGTCAGCCTGACCATGGTGTCGTAGATGGCTGCGTCGCCGTGGGGGTTGAGCTTCATCGTCTGTCCGACGACGTTCGCGCTTTTGGTGCGCTGCCCGGTCAGCAGTCCCATCTTGAACATCGTATAGAGGAGCTTGCGGTGTGAGGGCTTGAAGCCGTCTATCTCGGGTATCGCCCGGGATACTATCACGCTCATGGCGTATGGCATGTAGTTCTGCTCGACGGTCTCGGTTATGAGCTGTTCGACCGCCGGGGCCGGCGGCTCCTTGATATTGATATCTTCTGTCTTTTTCTTCCTTGCCATATTGGTCCGACCGGTTCCTTTCGGAGTTCTGATCTTTGAATTGTCGTTTGGCTTTTTTCGGTTGTTCGCGAAAACAGGCTTTTTTATTTTCGCGTCATTTTCTTGAATTCTTGTCCGGCGCGCTGTCCGCGTCAACGATGCGGTATGCGGCGGCTCTGATGAGCCTGTTGTAAAGCGCGAGTCCCAGTCCTGAAGCGGGCGGAAGGTTTGCGTAGATCGAATCGCAGGGGAGGGAATCGGCAGCGCGAAGCGCGTAAAAGAGGCGGTGAGCCTGGGTTTCAAGATCTGTCTCTCCGCCGGCGGAGATCGCGTTCTCCCTCCTCAGATGCGGCAGCTGTTCGTCGTAGCAGATCACCGCCGCGTTTTCGGTCTCCTGCGCCTTGCGGAAAAATCTTATCCTCGCCTCACGGGATCCGCTGACCAGGGTCAGAGGCTTGGAGGGGGAGTAGTGGCGGTACTTCATTCCGGGCGACAGAGGGCGCTCGCCCTCCGCGAGCTTCCCGGTTACCGCGTCGGATATCTCAAGGACGCATCCGATCCTTTTCATGATCTTTGCCGGAGTGACCGCGCCGGGCCGAAGGAGGAGAAGAGAATCGGGTCCGGTGATCTTGACGATTGTCGATTCGAGCCCGCACTCGCTTTCTCCGCCGTCGACTATGACGTCGGACCGGCCGTTGAAGTCGCGGAGCGCGTATCCGGCGTTTGTGGCGGATGGCCTGCCTGAAATGTTTGCGGACGGAGCGGCGATCGGGAGTCCGGAAAGCCTTATCAGCGCGTTTGCTACCGGATGAGACGGGACTCTTACCGCAACGCTGTCAAGTCCTCCGGTCACGGTCGTGGGTATACTGTCTTTTTTGGGCATGATTACCGTCAGAGGACCGGGCATGAAAGCCCCGGCAAGACGGTAGAAGAGCGGGGAGGTATATGCGTATTTCTCGGCGTCGGAAGGATCCGCAAGATGAACGATAAGCGGATTGTCGGAGGGCCTTCCCTTTGCGGAATAGATCTTCGCGGCGCATTCCGGACGGGTGGCGTCGGCTCCGATGCCGTATACCGTCTCAGTCGGAAAAATGACGAGACCGCCGCTCTTTATGACATCCGCTGCAGGTACAAGCTCGCTTTCTTTAAATCCGGACGGATCGATATAGAAAACACGGGTAATCATATTTCAGTATTTCAGCCGCCCTTCAGCCGCTCCGCGGTTTCCTTTGCCGCGAGAGCGTCGATGAGTTCAGACATTTCTCCGTTCATAAAACTGTCAAGGGCGATGTGGACAGATCTGTCGTCGATCCTCGAGTCGCGCACGAGATTGTCCTTGTAGCGGTAGACTCTTATCCGTTCGCTCCTGTCGCCGGTCCCTACCATGCTCCGCCTGGCGGAGGCGATGCTCTCGGTCTGCTCTCTCACCTTTCTGTCGTAGAGGATCGATCGGAGAGTCTTCATGGCCTTGTCGCGGTTCTGGAACTGCGAGCGCTCCTCCTGGCATTCCACGACGGTACCGGTGGGTACATGAGTCAGTCTGACTGCGGAATCTGTCTTGTTGATATGCTGTCCGCCGGCTCCGCTCGAGCGGCAGGTCTCAAATATGATATCGGCGGGATTTATCTCGACATCGATCTCCTCAGCCTCGGGCATGACCGCCACAGTCACCGTCGAGGTCTGAATCCGTCCCTGCGACTCGGTGACGGGGACGCGCTTTACCTCATGGACTCCCGATTCATATTTGAATCTTGAATAGGCGCCCTCGCCTTCGACTATGAAGACGAGCTTTCGGAATCCGCCCAGATCTGTCCTGTTCTCATCCACCATTGAGACGGAAAAACCCATCGAAGCACAGTACATCGAGTACATCCTGAAGAGATCGGCGGCGAATATGCAGGCCTCCTCGCCTCCGGCGCCGGCCCTGATCTCAATGACGGTGCCCCTTCCGTCGTCGGGGTCGCGCGGTATGAGCAGTACCCTGATCTTTGCAAGCGACGCCTCGGCGGCCGCTTCGGATTTCCTGAGTTCGTCCTGAGCAAGCTCGCAGAGATCCGGGTCGCCGGACGAGAGCAGCTGTTTTGCATCGTCTGCGTTCTTCCGGCAGCTTAGATAGTTCCGGTATTCTGCTATTACGGGTGAGAGCTCCTTGTATTCTCTTGACAGTTTCGTGAAAAGCTCTCTGTCCTTCATGACTTCGGGATCCGCGAGCCGTTCTTCAAGCCTTGAGGCCTTCTGTTCCGCCTCTTTAAGTCTTGAGAGCATCTTGATCAGTATCTGTTGAAGGCGGAGAAGGCTCTGTGTGCCTCGTAAAGGTCGACCTTTGATATCACCTCGCAGGGAGCGTGCATCGACAGTACAGGAACGCCGAGATCGACGGTCTCGATATTATGCTTCGAGATGAACTTGGCGACCGTCCCGCCTCCTCCGTAATCGACACGACCGAGCTCGCCCGCCTGCCATACGACGGAATCTTCTGCCATGATCTTTCTGAGCCTTCCGATGTATTCGGCCGAGGCGTCGTTCGTCCCGGATTTTCCGCGCGAGCCGGTATATTTGGTAAGCACGACGCCTGAAGAGAGGATCGCGGTGTTGCGCTTCTCAAAGGCTTCGGCAAAGTTCGGGTCGAAGGCCGCAGATACGTCTGCGGACAGGCAGAGGGACGCCGATCTGACCGCCGCCGGACTGCAGCCCGCGGCTTTAGAGATCTCGTCGATTATGTCAAGCATGAGCTCGCACTGCATGCCGGTGTTGCCGTCGCTTCCGACCTCCTCCTTGTCGGCGAGGATGCAGATGAGGGTGTGCGGGCCGCCCGCAGATTCAAAGAGGGCGGTGAGCGCGGGATAGGCACAGACTCTGTCGTCATGGCCGTATGAGGCGATCATCGAGCGGTCGAGGCCGCAGTCTCTCGCCCTTCCGGCGGGAACGGCGGACAGCTCGGCTGAGAGGAAGTCCTCCTCGCTGATCCCGTATTTTTCATTGAGTATACGCAGGATGTTGAGCTTTACTCCGTCGTTCTCTCCGGCGGGTCTCGATCCGGTAAGAAGGTTGAGCTTTTCGGCGGGTACCGCGTCTCCGAGCGGCTTTGCGTTGTCCTTGGCCCCGAGGTGGGGAAGGAGATCGGTGATGTAGAATACCGGATCGTCTTCGGCTTCGCCGATCACTACGTCGACCTTTTCACCGTCGGCCCTGACCACTCTTCCGTGAAGGGCGAGAGGAAGCGCCAGCCACTGGTATTTCCTTATCCCGCCGTAGTAGTGTGTCTTCAGATAGCAAAGTCCGCTTTCCTCATACAGAGGGACCTGCTTTAGATCGAGCCTCGGCGAGTCGATGTGCGCCGCAGAGATCCTTATGCCTTCGGCGGGGGATTCGGTGCCGACAGAGAAGAGAAAGAGATTCTTTCCTCTGTTGTTGAGGTAGTATTTACCGCCTTTGACGATCGGGTCTCCCAGCTTCCATTCGGTAAAGCCTTCCGCTTCGGCGAGTTTTACGGCGCTGATGACCGCCTCGCGCTCTGTCTTTGAGGAATCGAGGAAGCGTGTGTATCCTTCAGCATAGGCGTATGCGGCGTCTATCGCTTCCGGGTCCTTTGACTCGTATACCGTTTTCTTGTTGTATTCCAGTTTTTTCATTTCTTCAGAAGTCATTTTGCAGCCTCTTTATTCTAAATTATTTTTTTATACTTTATTCGAAGAGTTCTTCGTCGTAGAGCGAGCGGTATATCTTTATTGCCTTGTTCACCGATTCGATGAAACCGGCAGCGTCCTCGGGGACCTCTCCGAGCGACCTTTCGCCGCCCTGTCCCGTCTTCATCCAGGAATCGGTCTTATCCTCGCCTGCGAAGATCGCGCACCATACGGCGTCCCACTCACCGTATTTTTCATATAACGACGAGATGAGCCTGCAGCCGAGTTTTATGCTGCACTCGGGCTCGTAGAGAAGTCCCGGGTCGGGTGCGTCGTCAGGGTCCGAAAGCCTGTAGTAATCCTCGACCGTCAGCTGAAAGAGACCGGTTTTTCCGTCATTGTTAAGAGACGCGTCGAAGCCGGAGACGACCTTGATGACCGCGTAGACCGAATAGTCCGGGATCCTGCAGTCGAGCGAATACTCTTCAACATATTCAGAATATTTTCTCGGATATTCTCTGAGCCTGTATTCCCTGAGAAAATGCCTTGCCAGCAGTCCTCCGCAGATCGACAGAAGAAAGATGGCGAGGACGGCGATCGTATTTGCGGTGCCTCTTTTAGTTGCAGCCATTCGGGTCACCTTTGTTCTCTCTCTCTTGTCTTGACTGGACTGTCAATGCCGCGGCCTTTTCCGCCTCGGCCCTCAGTTCATCCGCGCTTCCGCGGTTGACGACTGTAACGTCAGCACGTTCGGAGAACCATGAGTCGGGCATTGCCGCCGACAGTCTTGCCTCAGCCGCCTCTGGTGCCAGCGAGTCGCGTGCGATTATCCGCTCACTTCTCAGTTCTCTCGGGGCGATCACGGCGACCGTCAGATCGCAATGCTTTTCCATTCCCGCCTGAAATAGAAGAGGGGCGTCGATGACGAATCCGGTGCGATTGCTGCCGGGGTGGGACAGACGTCTTTTGGTCGAGGATATCACGTATTTGTGCGTGATCTCGTTTAGCAGCTTCAGTTTATCTCCCCCGTCTTCCGAAAAGACGATCTTTGCCATGGCGCGCCTGTCGAGCGATCCGTCGGGAAGAAGAACCGAGGGACCGAAGTTCTTCTCAAGGGCGAGCTCGCGCGTGCAGGCCGTCGGCCGGTCGGTAAGACCGCGGTAGATCAGGTCTGCGTCAAGGACTCTCCAGCCCAGCTCTGCCAGAAATGAGCAGAAAAGCGATTTTCCCGCGCCGCTGGGACCTGTGACGCCTATGACGGGAAGCCTTACCACGGTGATATTCTTTTTTTCGTTAGCGCTTTTCATATCCGTAGGTCAGCTCCCGAATTGGCGGTGATACACTTTATTGCAATAGGCTTTATATATAAAGCCAATTTATATTATATCACTTATTTTGAATAAGTTCAAGCGAAAAATTGTCATTTCAAAGGATTGTTAATAAAATTTAATTAATATTTTCGATTTCATAACCCGTTTTCAGCTTGCTTTCATTATTTCTTCCGTTTTATCTTGACAAACTGTCAATACTCTCATATAATTAAGAACCGGAAATGATCCGAATCGTCCGGCTGTGTAAACGGCAACATCCGCAGCTGACTGTCGTGAAGCGATTGTCAGATGTACGCTTCTCAGAAACATACTGACGGATGAACGATTCACAGGAAATATACAGATTCTTTTTAACCACCGGACTGAGCTGGAACGAGTCCGATCGGCATTCAGCGGTCCGGATCAGCTTCTGTCTTTTTTCGATCATGAATAATCAGTTTTGAACTGGAGGTTTTTGCATGTTGTTTTACATGCCGGTAAAGCTATATACAGGCGAGGGATGCCTCGCCGAGCACGGAGGGGAGATCGCGAATTACGGAAAGCGTTTCCTTATCCTTACCGGACGTTCGTCGGCTTCGAGATCGGGCGCGCTTCAGTGCCTGTTGTCTGCTCTGGGCTCCTTCGGAGGCGAATATCTGCTTTATGACAGGATCGGAGCCAATCCGCCGGTGTCAGCCTGCGCCGAAGCCGGAAGGGCGGGAGCCGCTTTCGGAGCCGAGGCCGTCATCGGAGTCGGCGGGGGCTCTCCGCTCGACGCAGCCAAGGCGGCCGCCGTATTTCTCGCGAACCCGGGGATCGGAGAGGATGAGTTGTATTCACGCGCCTGGCCGTCAGAACCTGCTCCCGTTATCCTTGTCGGGACGACCGCGGGAACCGGGAGCGAAGTGACTTCGGTATCGGTACTGACCGATTCGAAGGGGAGAAAGCACAGCATCCGCGATGACGCCGTCTATGCCTCGCTCGCCTTCGGGGATCCCTCATTCACATATTCGATGCCCCTCGAAGTCACGCTTTCAACAGGGATCGATGCCGTCGCTCACTGCGTCGAGAGCTGGTTTTCAAAGAAGGCGACGGATCTCTCCCGTGCGGCTTCCGCATCGGGGATACGGAAGATAACCGGGCCGCTCTCCGCCGCGGCAGCTGGAAAGGAGCTCTCTCCTGCGGAGCGGTCGGACATCTACAGCGGCTCGCTGCTCGGAGGCATCGCGATATCCGTCACGGGAACATGTTTTCCGCATAACGTCGGATACTACCTCACCGAGAGCCGCGGGCTTCCGCACGGATTTGCCTGCGCGGTATTCATGGAGGATCTGCTGAGATTTGAACTCGGGATCTGTCCGGAATACGCGTCGGCGCTCTTTCTGGAATCGGGAACCGGCTTTGAGGAACTGTCTGCTCTCGCTGCCGCCTGCCTTGCAGGATCGGCTGCCGAAGAGATCTCGATGTCGAAAGACGAGATCGGGAGAGCGCTTCCCAGATGGGAGAACGCCGGATCGGTGAAGAATACGGTCGGATCTCCGGGGACAGACTTTATCGAAGCGATACTTAAGAATCATTTTATAAAATAACCTCCGGAGTCAGATCCGGAGGAAATGAAGACTGCAAAAGGAAGGATAACCGACATGTACAGATCAAAAGAGAACGCCCTGACCGAATCGAAATGCATCAGAAACGGAATCGGGGAGACGCATATGACGAAGATACTCAACGGCGCCGACGAAATGTACGGGAAGGGAAGGATGTTCAACATCATGGTCATCGATCCCGGAAACAGCATCGGCGAGCATTACCACACCGGAGACAACGAGATATTTTACTTTCTCTCGGGCACCGGTGTCTACAACGACAACGGCACCGAGGTCAGAGTCGGTCCGGGCGACACCGTCGTCTGCAATGACGGCGAGAAGCACAGCCTCAGAAACGACGGCGACGAACCGCTCCGCTTCATCGCGCTGATCCTTTTCTGAAAAAGAACTGTTGCATTTGTCTTTTGCGACCGAATTTCATTTATTTGTTGACAAAAGCGATCATCGGTTGTATAATAATAACAACATCGAATAGAGGCTGCGGAAAGCATAAGTAGGGGAAAACGAGACCGCCGGGTCGTTATCAGTTTCTCCCAAAGGGATTTCCGCCGAAACCGAGGGTCTTCGGAAGGCCCGCCGGTTGGGACGCAGGACAATATCCTGCGGACTGTCACAACTTTGTGGAGAGCTATCCGGTCGTCATTATATGATCTTTGTTTGTATGATGCGGCGCGGTATTCCCGCGCCGCATTATCTTTATCTGTTATTCATTTCTGAAAGGAAGAAATACAATGAAAAGACTTCTCACTCTCACTCTCGCGCTCGTCATGGCGCTCTCTCTCTGTCTTGCCGGATGCACCGGATCGGTACAGAAGAAGGACATAAGCGGAGCCAAGAACCTCGCCGATCTGGCAGGCGCCAAGATCGCCGCCCAGGCCGGGACCTTCCACGCCGACGCGCTTGAGCAGATCAAAGACGTAAAATCCTCAACATATCCCGAATTCGCCGATCTTCTCACCGCCCTCAAGAGCGGAGCGATCGACGGCTACATCGCCGAAGAGCCCACCGCCATCTCGGTCTGCCTCGGCGACGAGACTCTTGACTATCTGAAATTCAAGAACAACGACACCGGCTTTACCGCCACCGACGCCGATGTCGGAATCGCCGTCGCTCTCAAGAAGGGCTCCGAACTTGTCTCGCAGATAAACACCGTCCTCGCCGAGATCACCGAAGAGCAGAGAAGCGAGCTCATGAACCAGATGGTCAAGCTCGCCAACGGACAGAAGGTTGAAACACTTGCTATCAGTTCCGAGACTCCCGCAAATCCGACCGGGACGCTCAAGGTCGCCATGGAGTGCGCCTACGAGCCCTTCAACTGGACCGATCTCAACACCCCGTCCACCGGAGCCGTCGAGATCTACGACCAGAACGGGACTGTCAGAGCCGGCAGCTACGCCAACGGCTACGACGTGCAGATCGCGAAATATATCGCAGACAAACTCGGCCTGAAGCTTGAGATCTATGCCGTCGAGTGGGATTCGCTGCTTCCCGCCGTCCAGGCCGGGACAGTCGACGCTATCATCGCCGGAATGAGTCCGACCGAGGAGAGAGCGCAGGAGGTCGACTTCTCAAGCGTCTACTACTCCTCCAACCTCGTCGTGATCTTCAAAAAGAACTGATACGGGGAAGTAATTTCCGAAAATGATCGAATTCTTCAAAGACGTCGCCTTTATATTCAGAGACTACTGGCGGGTGCTCCTCACCGGTATCGGCTACACAATGCTGATATCTGTGACCGGCACCCTTGCCGGCCTGCTTATCGGGCTGCTGACCGGAATCGTCAGGACCGCGCCGATGTCGGGGCACCGCTTTGTCAGGGTGATCCAGAAGGTGATCAACCGGATCATAATGATCTACATCGACATCTTCCGCGGCACTCCTATGATGGTCCAGGCGATGGTCATATACTGGGGATACGCCTTCGCCAACGACGGCGAGACGCTTCCGCTGCTCGCCTCGGGGATCATTATCGTATCGATCAATACCGGAGCTTATATGGCTGAGATCGTCCGCGGCGGCATCATATCGATTGACAAGGGCCAGACTGAAGGCGCTCTCGCCATCGGGATGCGGCACTCACAGCTCATGCTTTATGTCATAATCCCGCAGCTGATGCGCAATATCCTGCCTTCGGTCAGCAACGAGTTTGTCATCAACATCAAGGACACCTCTGTACTAAACGTCATCGGCGTTACCGAGCTCTACTACTTTGCCGCGGTCATAAAAAGGCAGAATTTCAAGACCTTCCAGACCTATCTTGTAGTCTGCGTGCTTTATTTCGTGCTGACATACACGATCACGAGGCTTCTCAGGTGGGCTGAAAAGAAACTGTCGGGCAGCGCCAATTACGTGATCTGCGGCTCGCAGAGCGATCCGGATGCAGAGATCAGGGTCGACGGAGAGCGCGAAGGGGAGGCGCAGGTATGAACGTGCAGAGTAGCTCCGCGCCGGTGATCGAGGTCAGGCATCTGCGCAAATCCTTCGGAGACAACGAGGTCCTTCACGACATATCGCTGTCGGTTGAAAAGGGCGAGGTCGTAAGCGTCATAGGCTCATCGGGCTCGGGCAAGAGCACGATGCTCAGATGCATAAACCTTCTTGAGACGCCGACGGGCGGTGACATCCTCTTCAACGGAAGAAGCGTGCTAGAAAAAAAGACCGACATCAGCCGCTACCGCGCCAAGGTCGGAATGGTCTTTCAGTCCTTCAATCTCTTCAACAATATGAACGTGCTGAAGAACTGCACCGTCGGACAGATAAAGGTCTTAGGCAGAAAAAAAGAGGAGGCCGAGAAGATCGCTCTCGACTACCTCGCGAAGGTCGGGATGGACAGGTATATCAACGCGCGTCCCGCTCAGCTCTCGGGCGGTCAAAAGCAGCGTGTGGCGATAGCAAGGACGCTTGCCATGTCACCCGAGGTAATCCTTTTCGACGAGCCGACATCCGCCCTCGACCCCGAGACGGTCGGCGAGGTGCTCGAGGTCATGCGCCGGATGGCGGAATCGGGCTTTACGATGATCGTCGTGACTCACGAGATGGCCTTCGCGCGCGACGTTTCGTCGAGAGTGATATTCATGGACGGCGGCGTAATCGCCGAGGAGGGAAGCCCGGAGAAGATCTTCGGGGCTCCCGAGCAGCAGCGCACGCGGGAGTTTCTGTCTAGATATCTCGCCGGTTAAAAATATCATTTCAATTTCAGTGAATGACGGAGAGTTTTGCCATGAAAATGAAGATCGATCACGACTACCACATCCACTCATATCTTTCCTCATGCTCACGCGATCCCGAGCAGAACGCCGAGCGGATCCTGAAATACGCCGTCGACAACGGCTTTTCCTCGATCTGCATCACCGACCATTTCTGGGACAGCGACGTCCCCGGCGCGTCGGGATGGTACCAGCCGCAGGATCTTAAACATATCAGCGAGCTCCTGCCGCTGCCGCAGGCCGAGGGAGTAGATTTTCTTTTCGGCTGCGAGACCGATATGGACAAGTATTTTACGATCGGGATCTCTGACAAAGTCGCCGATATGATGGACTTCATAATCGTCCCGACGACGCATCTCCACATGAAGGGATTCACCATCGACGCCGATATCGGCATGGGGGACGACCCGGATGCCCTGAAGCGCCGCACCGAGCTCTATGTCACCAGGTTCCAGAAGCTCCTCGACGCCGATCTGCCCTTCGAGAAGGTCGGCATCGCGCATCTTTCCTGCGGTCTCGTCTGCAGGGAGCCGGCGGGGTCTGTCCTGAAGATCCTCGACGCCATCCCCGAGGAGACCTTTGCCGATCTCTTCCGCCAGACGGCGAAGAAGGGAATGGCGGTCGAGCTCAACTTTGGCGTCAACGGTTACGACTACGCCAGCCTCGGGCTAGTCCTCAAGCCCTATTTCATCGCAAAGAAATGCGGCTGCAAATTCTATTTTGGCAGCGACGCCCACCATCCGGCGTCTCTTGACGCGGCTCCGGAAAGATTCAAAAGGACCGCCGATCTTCTCGGCCTCACCGAAGAAGACAGATACGTCATCCCGAAGCTTCGCGGGAAGATCGCGTCTGAGAACGCGTGAAGTTACTTTCGGCGAAAATAAAAAAGGCGCCTTCGGCGCGGTTCTCATAAGGATGTTTTAGTTTAACAGTGCCCATGGAGAGGACGGACAGTCAAATGCCCGTCCTTTTCCGTTTTTGATTATTCTTCTCAGCCTATACACTCTTCGCTTGCGACTTCATCAATCGCAGTACTGGAGACGCCATGTCAATGGAGCATTGTATCCGGGGTTTGCATATACAACCACTTCATTGTTTCTCATATTTCTGATCATATAATCATCATTTGACGGGCGATAAATGATCTTAAACAAACCGTTTCTCACTGATTTACTCGCTGGGACAGATGTGAATTGCTGCTGAGGCAGATATGTCCCTCCTGTAATAGTATTGCTTGTGGCATAATGAGAAGAATGCTGCCTAGAAATCGCATAAACACCTGATTGGACAGGTATAGTTGGTGTGCTATAATATGTTATTGTTAGAGACGGCTTATATGATGTCCGGTCAAATGAACCAAAGCAAACATTATTTGTGCTTGTTGACTGTTCGTAAGAGTCTGTTGACTTGAACACGATCGCCTGATCGGTTTTTGCAAGCGTTCCTGAGTTTCGTCCCTGTGCCCATTCCTGAACAATCGGAAGAATGTTGAATTCATACCAAAATGCCGGTGTGTTTTGAGATCCGTTGCTATAACTTATGTTGTTTGTTGACCTATACACGTTGCTGCTTTCATAATACTGCATGGTATTATATACAGCGCTCCAGGTCATGTTGGCAGTCGTGAAAGAACCTGTCGGCAATGTGCCGCCGTATCCATAGCAGTCAACCTGGAGGGTGAATCCATAACACATCAGGTCGCGGACCTTTACCGTTGCCGATGTAATGTTACCTGGAATGATCCCGTATAGTTCAAGTTCCGGGAACCGCATTACCGATCGCATAGCTCCGTAATCCGCTCCCGCCTTACCGACATAAAGAGTTCCGCTGGTCGGAGGATCGGCTGCCTGATTCTGGTTAACGGTTATGTCTTCTATATCGTTCCAGGTCGAGTTGTTATTGGCGTCGTACGCCACGGTTATCGTCGTTATCGTCGGATCGATATAGATTGGGTAATGAGTGTTCGGATCAGAAAGATATTCGGCCGAAAGACTGACCCGGAGAATATATTCACCGCCTTCCGCTACAGTCTCGTATGATATCTCTCCAAAGGTGTTGTTTCTGTTGTCGGAGGAAAAGACGATTATATCGCTAATCCTTGCAACCGTTTTCCCATCGGTGTCCTTCAATTCAAGCCCGGCGCCGCGGGATGGGTCACCTTCGGAAGCGGCAAGAAGCAGTCCGTCCGTCTCAAGCCGGAAGAGAAAATCCGTCTGACCGGTATACTCCGAAACAACTATGTTTTCCTTGTATCCGGAATAGGTGATGCTGTATTCGTAGCTTGTTTTCGGATCAGTGCGGTAGACTATCGCATCTGTATCCGAAAGAAGTGCCGACTCGGTTTTGACCGCCGTTCCGTTTTCGGTAACAGGCGTTGCCGTTATTACATGCTCTCCGGTGTTAAGGGTTATGCCGTCCTCTGCCTTTTCCGGGAAGGAAATGCTGAGACGGTGGTCACCAGTACGAAATCCTGCTCCGTCTCTGACCGGTGTCAGGGAAATATCTTTTACAGAACCGTCCTTAGTTATGTACCTGACAGGTTCTCCGTAAACCTCGAGCGTCTTTGTTCCGTCGCCGTTGTCGGTCGTTTTCGTGTACAGAGATTCGCGATGAATCTGAGTCGGTTCGGTATTCTCTGGATCTGCCTGATCCTTTTGTTTCAGTTTGCGTATTTCCTCATATTCATCTTCCATATAAGGCGGATAAATCCGTTGTCATGCCGTTGTCTGATCCGGCGGTAACCGGCATAAGTCCGACAGTCA
>JAEEGI010006037.1_pt1 | contig 27506 bp, 24 predicted proteins | sample 8958751 | NCBI WGS metagenome assembly JAEEGI01 (sample SAMN16246545, study PRJNA631951) | gut metagenome | biome: gut microbiome; feature: rumen; material: KS-attached | host: Bos | place: Iran: Karaj | collected 2018-10 | reverse complement strand
GTATAACTATAAAAATGTCTCTTCACGGTAGACCTTAAAAGAACCTTTTTCAAATAAAGTGATGATGTAATAAATATTACTTTGTTTGAGAAAGGTTTTTGTTATGGAGTATACAGTTTTATACGTACTTACCGTGCGTTGCACTGCGAATGAATGTCATGAAGATTTGGCTGTACAAAAGATTATAAACATTGATGAAGACGCAGTATATACACCTGATAAAAAATTTTTAAGATCACAGCTTATGGAAGTCGAAGTAATTAAGATGGACAAAGAAGGAGAGGCTTTTATACTAAGAATTCCTTTTTTGAAAAAAGAATCAGCCATTATTTGGATTAGAGAAGCTTTTGTGATAATCAATGAAAAAGGCACACGAGCAATGTATGCAGCAGCTTTGGAAGAATGGCGAAAGATAATGCATCCATATTATGATTGCAGGTGGTTTACTGGAGGAAAAAAGGTAGATGAGTGGCGGAAAGAAATGAAAAGTATAGTGGAAAAACTCTGAGTTTATTAAAAAATGGTACAATTAACATGAGTCTTTTTTGCAGTAGGAAAGATTATTAGTTATGTATAATGTCATAAGCGAGATAAATAAGTTAGAAGAAAAATATGGCGAAGAGTTTAACTGGGGCACAGACCTTAAGCCTGAATATTTCGAAACAGAACTAAAGAGAGAGACAACTATTGCCCCCTTTAAAAGTGTAAAGGCGATAGCCAGAAGTTATTCCAACGATGACGTTCTGTTTGTTCTTGATGATGAAGTATACCGAATATATCATCTTACATATTCAGGTGGTAATCCCAGATATCAGGAATTTACTGACGGTCAGGCTGCAGTAGACTATATTGAAAAACAGTTTATAAATGAGTATTTGTAAAGCATATTTCTAAATTCAGAAAAAAGGAAGTAGTATAAGATAATAATATGGTTGATATGATTGAAAGGATTATTAGAATATGAATTTCATCGGAAACTTAATTTGGATAATATGCGGTGGCTTATTTAGCGCTATAGGATGGTGGCTGGCAGGTATTCTTTGGTGTATCACAATAGTTGGAATTCCTGTCGGTCTGCAATGCTTTAAAATGTCATCATTATCACTAAATCCATTTGGAAAAGAAGTGATAGATGAGGGCGGAGCAGTATCTTGCCTATTAAACATTATCTGGTTCTTTGCATCTGGCTTGGAACTTGCTATTGGGAATTTTGTTATTGGATGCGTTCTTTGCGTTACGATTATTGGAATTCCTTTCGGCATGCAGTTTTTCAAGATTGCCAGATTAGCACTTTTTCCCTTTGGGGCGAGAATAGTGAAGACTACATATTAAGCAATAAAGGTGACGGGAATCGAACCCGTCACCTTAAAAAACGAATCTATTTGATTTCCTGAAAATATATTTCATCAAGGCAATTTTAAGCAGTTAGTGACTGATTTGTGCTTCCAACTCTTTAATCTTGGCTTGAAGATCTGCGATAGTTGAGTCTTTCTGAGAAATAGTGGCATCTTTCTGAGAGATAGTGGCATCCTTCTGTGATAACTGAGCATCTTTCTCAGATATAGTAGCATTAGCATTATCAAGTTGATCCTGCAACTCGTCAATCATATAAATAACAGTGTTCTGATCAAGTTCTTGAAGTTCTTTCGAAAACATTTTCATTACCTCTTCAACATTGAGACACATATCATAAAGATCTTGATACATGGGCGTGAAAGAAGGATATTTCTCAATAAGCTTTCCAATGTAATTAATATCATCACATCCCAGAAATGTAAGCCATGCATCAAATTCATTGTCTATACCTTCATTATGAAGTTTGTCCATGAAAATATCAATAGGAATGAAGATACAGTTCTCCAGCATATTAAGCGTTAATCCTGAATCGGATTTGTGTTTAAAGGTGTGCATTAAGATATTTGGATAATTCTTGAATTCGAGTGGGCTAGATTCCATAAAGACGATAGTATAGACAGGAGGTACATCCTTATAATTGAATTTTTTATTATATTCCTTGCACTTTGTCTTAATCCGTTTATATTGTCGCATCAAAAGATCAGCCATATAGCAGGAAGCTCGTTCACCTGCAAACCTGTAGCCTATTTTTTGAACTTCGATATTGGCTATAGTTCCATCTTCGAGTTCTACAACAATATCAGTGATTACCAAGGAGGCTTCATCACCTAATCTGTTATTGTCATTTGCAAGCTGATGTTTTACAGTGACTTTTTGCCCCATAATGACAGAAAGAAGCCAAGACAACCTTTCCGGCTTGGTTTCAGGATTTAAGATTTCTTTGAAATAGCTGTCATACAGCATTTTGACACCTTTTGATCCGGTACAGATATCCAGAAAAAGATCCTGATGCTCAGAAGCCCACGAATCGAAAGTAAGACTGAGCTCCGGAGATTTTCTTATCTCCACTAAAATCTCTTCCCTGGTTCTAATAACAGGAAAAAAGGGTTTAAGACTTGAATAGTTACTTTGCATATAGATTCCTTTCTTGCAATTAAAAATAGTTCCCAGTTCTACTTACGTAGTGCGTGGAATTGTTGGCGAGAACTCGCCATGACAGTCATTGACTGTGAATATTGTGTTCTAGAAGTGAACACAAAAGGAATCATATCACAAAATGATTATTATGTATAGACCCGAAATCTCTGTAGGTTTTGCCATAGGACTCATGAACATTTTCATATCCTTTGAATATGAGCGGTACTGTGTCGCCGTCGCAGACAGCGGTAACGATCAGGTCGGAAAGGCCGTCGTTATCTAAGTCGCAAAGAGCAACATCTATAACGTCAGTAACTTCTGGATATTCCTTATCCTCTGCACAAATGTCTCTTTTTTCTCCCGTATAATAGTCGTTCATAAGCTGAACGCTGGGATATTTATTATCTTCGCCATATCTTACGGAACAAAGAATAGTTTCATCTGAACAGGTGTTATCTACAATAAGGATTTCAACAGCTTCCTTTTCCAAAAGCTGTCTGCAAGTTTATAGAAACTGGTACAATTAACAGGTCTTGTAATGATGGGTCTCACCTCCCAGATCCAGCAGCTCCTCCTCGGAATCATCTTCCTCGTAGAAGTTGCAATATTCTCAGATAGAAAAACAGGCATGATAGTGAAGTAAAAGCAAGATAGATCCTTCTTTAAATGTATAAAGTTTATAATTAAAGCAAAAATACACACGATGTATATGTCGTGTGTATTTTTGCTTTAATTATGATTGATTCGTTTGGGGCGAGAATAGTGAAGATAACATATTAAGCAATAAAGGTGACGGGAGTCATCAAAATAGAAAGTAACAGGGATATCTCATCAACATTTTAGAATACTAAAATGTATTGTACATCAACATTTTAGAATACTAAAATGTATTATTCATCAACATTTACTGTTTCCAAGAATAAAAAACTGATATTGACTGTTCTTGATTATTTTTTACACCTATCTAATATCGCATTTGCTGCATCAAATTTACTCATAAGAGGAAGATGATCAATACCATCTTTAGTTATAACAGTGATGACATTTGTATCTACACCAAAGCCTGCGCCTTCGACTTTGACATTGTTTGCACAGATAAGGTCGAGATTCTTTCTATCTAGCTTATCCTTGGCATGAGCTTCAAGATCTTCTGTTTCCATTGCAAATCCACAGAGAATCTGGCCGCTCTTTTTATGCTGACCTATCCATGAAAGAGTATCTTCGGTTCTTTCGAGGGTTAAGGTTATAGTATTATCTTTAGTTGATATACTATTAGTATTATCTTTGAATATATCTTCCTTACGAATTTTATTATCAGCGACTGTCTGTGGTCTATAGTCTGCTACAGCAGCAGTTGCTATTACTATATCTGCATCAGATGCTCTTTTGGTAGTCTGTTCGAAGAGTTCTTTAGCACTTGAGATACGGATAAGATTTATATGTGAAGGAGCCTGTATATTAACGGGGCCTGATACAAGTGAGACATCTGCGCCTCTAAGCATAGCAGCCTTAGCTAAGGCGTATCCCATTTTTCCGGTTGAATAGTTAGTTATGAAGCGGACAGGGTCAAGGGCTTCTCTTGTAGGACCTGCTGTTATCAGGACTTTTTTGCCGGACAGGTCTTTTTCAAAAGCACAGTGATACAGGATCTCTTCAAGTATCAGCTCTTCCTTTGGGAAGCGGCCTTTGCCACTGTCTCCGCAGGCAAGGTAGCCTGATTCTGGTGTCATGATGGCAAAACCGTGCTTTTTAAGATGTTCAAGATTCTCCTGAGTTATACTATTTTCATACATTCGGGTATTCATGGCAGGGACTATGAGCTTTGGACATGTTGATGCAAGAACTGTTGTAGTTAGCATGTCGTCAGCTATGCCATGTGAGCACTTGGCGATAATATCTGCACTTGCAGGAGCTATGGCTATGATATCAGCTCTTTTTGCAAGTGATACGTGTTCTACTGAGAATTCAAAATTTCGGTCAAATGTGTCTGTGAGGCACTTATTGCCGGTTAAGGTTTCGAAGGTGATGGGATTTATAAAGTTGATAGCGTTCTTTGTCATTATGACATGAACATCTGCACCTTCTTTTTTGAGCATACTTGCAAGATTTGCAGCTTTGTAAGCGGCGATACTGCCTGTAACGCCCAGTACAACTGTTTTGTTTTCTAACATAGATTCTCCTATCGGTATTGTCCATATATATTTTTCCAAAAACTGAATTTATTAGAGCGTCAGGGATGACATCGCTTTTGGAAATATGGTACAATCCATTATTGTTATATAGTTACTATGAGTTGGACTATTAAATGAGTAGCTATAAATACGTAAGTATTCTAAACTATTTTTTTGCTCAATGGAAGTAAGATAGGTATGATTTTAGTTTTTGATATAGGTAATTCAAATATTACGATAGGCGCTTATGACAAAGATGAGCTTGCCTTCACAGCAAGACTCATTACAGATAGTGAACTGGATGCTGAGTCCTATGCAGATAAGATACAGGGGATTCTTTTTGCAAGACAAAAGACAGCTGAGGACATCGTTGGAGCTGCTGTATGCAGCGTAGTTCCTGCTGTGACAAGGACTATATCAATGGCAGTTGAGAAGTTGTCAGGAAGTAAGCCGCTTATAGTAGATTCAAGTACGGATTATGGTCTTAAGATCTGCATGGACAATCCAAGGAAAGTCGGAACTGACCTTCTGGTGGGAGCTTCCTGCGCTGCCTTCAAGTACGAGGCGCCTCTTTGCGTTATAGATCTTGGGACTTTCACTACTTTGTGCTATGTAAGCAGGAACCTTGAGTATCAGGGGACTATCATAATCCCCGGAATAAGGACTACAGGAGATTCATATTCAAGAGGTGCCCAGCTCTTCGAGTTCGAGATCAAAAGTCCGGGGCAGCTCCTTGGAACTAATACAGAAGGCAGTATGCTATCAGGACTTATGCATGGGACTGCCGCTATGCTGGACGGACTTCTGGACAGAATAGAACAGGAGAAGGGAGAACTTAAGAGCATAGTAATAACGGGCGGATTTTCTGAGATGATAGAGCCTTTGTTACAGCATAAGGTTATCATCGACGAAGAGCTGCTATTAAGCGGCCTTCTAAGGCTATATTATAGCAATATTTTTGGATGAGCGACTGCTTAAGGCTATGCTTTGGCTATAATGGCGATCAGACATGTGACCTTGGCTATATTATAGACTGTCAGCCTGTTCGGATGACTGATCGGTTTTTGGGCCCCAGGGCTTCTGGAGATCCTCGATTACAATATTCTCATCAACCTTGACGACAACCTGATACTCATCTTCGTAGACTATCTCTCCTGGATAATTGGTATATACAACGTAGTAGGGATGGTTATATCTTTCAAGAAGCCATAGCATGGGATTGATCATCTTCATCATAAGCTCTGCATTCTCAACCTTGAAGTAGCAGATGACTTTCTCCTGGCGCTGGCACTGGGGAGGCCATGGAAGGACTTCTGCAAACCAGGAATCAATCTCCAGAAAGAGATCTATATCTTCCTGCTCCATGGTTTTGTCCTGAACCATCTGGTTGAGCATGCTGAAGATCCCTTTGCCGGTTTTAGTATTGGCGGCAAGTTCTTTGCCTTGAATTCTTACATACTTAAATTTCATATGTTATCCCTATGTTTTTGGCACCTGTATATGGCAGCGACGATCATGGTGGATGTAACTTGTGACTTATATATGTGATGGTGTTTATAAAAACATGTACTCGAAAATAGGTATACAATCGAAAAAACGATTGTATATTTTTATTTTACAGCATTATTTGATGGAAATGAATAAGTTATGGAACTTATATACTGTCCGCCGTTGTAAAGAATTTTGGGATGTCGGAACGTTCGAGTGGGAAGTTTTGTAAATAAGGCATCTATATCATTAGATATTTCCATGGTATTATAAGCTATAGCTTACTGACTTGGTGAAGAGATTTGAAATTCTGCCTTTTTATGTGAAGCTTTGAAGATACGGCATGGCATAAGTGGGCAGTTTGGATTATAAAGTGCCGAGCTGGCAAGCGGATGTAGTGCAAGATATAAAGGAGTTTTTTGATAATGAAAAGAGAGTTTAAGTTCTACGGATGGGACAGCTGCGATGTCTCACCTGTTAATGAAGATTATGATGTTATAACAGATCCTAAGGAGATGTATGTGATCCTGACTGAGATCTGGAGCAAGGATACCTGTGCACCGAGGCTTCGAGATGGATGGTCCAAGGACAATATAACTCTGGGGCAGTGCTCTATAACAGCATTCCTGGTACAGGATGTGTTCGGAGGAGAGGTATACGGCATACCCAGAGAGGGCGGCAATTTCCACTGTTATAACGTTGTAGACGGTCATGTTTTTGATCTTACAAGTGAACAGTTTGGAGATGAAGTCCTTTCATATGAGGGCAATCCTGAGCAGCTTCGAGAGAATCATTTTGCAAGTGCTGAGAAGTATGAGCGTTATAAGCTTCTTAAGAGCGGATTTGATAAGCTTGTTCAAAAGCACAGACAGCTTAAACTTATCGACGGCGCTGCAAGAGGCGATATAAATGCAGCTGCAGGACTGGCAAGGGGATACTTCGATGGAAGCTTTGGTGAAGTTAATAAGGCTAAAGCCAGGAAGTGGGCTTCATATGCAGCTAAACATGGCAGTGTAGAGGCACAGGAGCTTATGAGTAAGCTTTGATTTTTGGAGAATAGGAATAAAAATCGTATGGAAGAAAAACAGCACAAAAGAAGAGTCCACTATTCAGGCAAGTATCCCAAAAAGTTTGAAGAAAAGTACAAGGAGCACAATCCTGAAAAATACAAGGACACAGTTGAGCACGTTATAAGCAAGGGCTCAACTCCTGCAGGAATGCATATCTCTATAATGGTTAAAGAGATACTGGACTTTTTGCAGATACAGCCTGGGCAGCAGGGGCTTGACTGCACATTGGGTTATGGCGGTCATACCCGCAAGATGTTAGAGCAGCTTCAGGGTCAAGGATGCATCTATGGCCTTGATATAGACCCGATTGAGTCAAAGAAGACTATGCAGAGGTTAAAAGATGCAGGATTTGGCGAGGATATTTTTAAGTTTAGACTCATCAATTTTGCTAATATAGATAAAGTCTGTGAAGAAGCCGGCAAGTTTGATTTTGTTCTTGCTGATCTTGGCGTATCCTCTATGCAGATAGACAATCCCGAAAGGGGCTTTTCTTACAAGATAGACGGACCGCTTGATCTAAGACTTGACCCTGAGCATGGCCAGTCAGCTGCAGAAAGGCTCCATAGCATCACTCAGGAAGAGTTTGAAGGTATGATGATAGAGAACTCAGATGAGCCGTATGCCAAGGAGATCGCAAGCAAGGTCTTTAGTCTTATGAAAAAGGGTGATTCTATGGATACCACGACGGCTTTAAAGAATGCTATCGCTGATGCCCTTTGGAAAGTTGACAAAGATGAGAAAGAGCAGGCTGTCAAGAAGAGCTGCGCAAGAGTATTTCAGGCACTTAGAATCGATGTTAACAGCGAATTCGAAGTTCTGTATACGTTTCTTGAAAAGCTTCCTGGCATACTAAAACCCGGCGGCAGAGTAGCGATACTTACTTTCCACTCAGGAGAGGACAGACTTGTAAAAAAGTCCTTCAAAGCTTTGAAAAAAGAAGGAATCTATTCTGAAGTTTCGGATGAAGTGATAAGACCATCTGCGGAAGAATGCAGAGTTAATCCAAGAAGTAAGTCCACAAAAATGAGATGGGCGATAAGAAGCGAATGACCCCATAGGGACGGAAAATGACCTCCGTGGTACGAAGCCAAGGAAACAGTTTAAGTTAAAAACTAAAACTGGTCCCCTGGTAGTGTATACCGGGGGTCATTTTCTGGTGCTGTTTCTGAACATGGGTGTGCATTCTACATGGGTCCAGCTGTAGGGGATGCCGGGATTGCCGATCCTTCTAAGGAGAACTTCTGCTGAGATGCGGCCTATCTCTACACTGGGAATCTGGACGGTTGTAAGTGCGGGCTCTACGATAGAAGCCTGAGGTGTTCCGTCGAATCCTGTTACCATTATGTCGCCCGGAATAGATAATCCCATCTTTTTAAGAGCATTCATTAGATGGGCTGCAAGGAAGTCATTTGCGCATACAAAGGCATCCGGCAGCTCTTTCATCTTATTAAGTCTTGATACGATCCAGTCTGTGTCTGCGTATGGAGATGCATCCGGATCTAAGATGCAGTAATCTTCGTTATAATCTATGCCGGCATCTATAAGGGCTGTCCGGTATCCTATCCATCTGTCATAGAAACTTCCGCAGTGTTCACTGTCACCGTAGAATCCAATCTTTCCTGCACCTTTACTAATAATATAGTTTACTATTTCTATGATCCCTGCGCGGCTTTCCATAGCTACGAAGTCGCATCCCATGAGCTTTTTGGAAGCGTGTGTGGGGCTGTCGAGCATTATCGTAGGGATTCCGAGTTTACATATATAATCAAGATAGTCTTGATCAAACAGCTCTATTCCCACTATTCCGGCGGTCTGATCCGGGATGAAGTGGGGCGGGAGTTCTTTACGTCTAAGCTCGTCTGAAGATATCTCGAACATCTTAAGGTTATAACCTGCTCTGCATATCCTGTCTGTAAAAGTAGTAACAAAATATGTACCAAAATGGTATTCGGCAGGGAGCTTATTGGAAAGAAGTGCTATAACCTTTCCATGAGAAGACTGCTGGAAGACTTTTTCGCTGGGGATGGCTTTGTAGCCGAGCTCCTCAGCTTTTTTTAATATATGATTACGTGTATTTGAAGGGACATTGCCTCGTCCGTTGAAAACTTTGGATACTGTATTTCTGGATAATCCGCAGGCGTCTGCGATATCCTGCATAGTCACTTTATTGTTGGCCATGTTCATTACCTCATATTGATCTGATATTTACATATGATAATAGCGCATCAAGGCTTGTCTTAATGCATTCATCAGATATCTTTAAAATCTTAGCATATCAAAAAAGTCAAAACAAGTTTACAAATGTAAACTATTTACACATTGGAGATTTACATTTGCATACATCCTATATTTTGGCGTTTTGCGCAGAATATTATTAATATTGTACAAAAAATGGATACTTAATACAGTTACTATTGAATATTGACGATAAAAAATCGTGGATGTAAAATCATAATCATCAAATGTAAACAATGTAAAAAATGTAAACATTGTAAACTAAAATGTGTGGTGGCTATTTTCGTATATCTATGTTATTGAACTGCCAACATGTACCGGGGAGGATCTATATGAATAAAAAGCCTAGAAAGACGTTGGTGCGTGGGTTTAAGGATAATCTTCCTTATCTTCTTATGCTACTACCTGCCATTGTAACTGTTTTTCTTTTTAACTATCTGCCGATATATGGAGTTCTTATCGCTTTTCAGGACTTTATGCCCGGTGACAAGATCTTTTCAGACACAACCATATGGGTGGGATTTAGTAACTTCACAAGATTCTTTAGTGATGTTCAGTTCCTGCCGCTTATGAAGAACACTTTTTTATTGTGTATCTATGGTTTTATCATTGGTTTTCCACTTCCAATAATTGTTTCGCTTTCACTTAATGCACTTAGAAAAAAGAAAGCAGGCAAGATATTCCAGACTATTTTTACAGCGCCGCATTTTATATCTCTTGTAGTACTTGTTGGTATGCTGCAGCTCTTCTTCGGAAGATATGGACTTGTCAACAATATAGCGGCAGGTATGGGGCTTGAGAGGTTCTCTTATTTCCTTGAGAACTCAGCTTTTAGACCTTTGTATATCTTGTCCAGTAACTGGCAGGATTTTGGATGGAGTGCAGTGATCTATATTGCAGCTTTGTCTAACGTTGATCCTGGTCAGCACGAAGCCGCTATGATCGACGGTGCCAGCAGATTCCAGAGGATACTTCATGTTGATATTCCTGCGATCATGCCTATGATAAGCGTGATGCTGATCATGTCCATCGGCGGTCTTATGGGAGTTGGTTATGAGAAAGCTCTTCTAATGCAGACAGACGGTAACCTTGCCGTGAGTGAACTTATAGCAACTTATGTATATAAGAAGGGTCTTACAGGAGTTCCTGATCAGGCATATGCTACAGCGATCGGACTTTTTAACTCGGTTATCAATGTGGTACTTCTGATCATTGCCAATACGCTTTCGAAGCGTTTTTCTGAGAACTCTCTTTGGTAAAAAATATATTAAATAAATGAGGTTAATATGGATAATTCTATCAGCAATACTTCTGCTTTAAATAAAGAGAAAGCCCTAATAAAGAGAAGATCTATCAAAAAGCTATCGCTTGGGGACAGAGTGTTCTATTTTATCAATACTTTGTTTCTGACACTGCTTGCACTGATAATCCTGTATCCTGTTTATTTTATCATCATAGCATCTATATCAGATCCGGATGCGGTTTTGGGTGGTCAGGTTTATCTATATCCTGTCAAGATCACACTTGATGGATTTGAGAAGATACTTCACAGAAACGATATCTGGACAGGTTATTTGAACACTATCTGGTACACAGTGATCACTGTGGTGTTGTCACTTGCTGTAACGATTCCGGCAGGATGGGCTCTTAGCAGGAAGAAACTTCCGGGCAGGAAATTCTGGATGGTCTTTTTTATAATTCCCATGTTCTTCGGAGGTGGTCTTATTCCTTTTTACAATGTTATGAGCAGTCTCCATCTTATCAATTCACAGTGGGCTATCATACTTCCGGCTATCCTGTCTGTATGGAATCTGTTCATGACTAAGACTTTCTTCGAGTCATCGATCCCTGAAGGATTATTGGAAGCGGCAAGAATTGATGGCGCGGGGAAGTTCAGGACTTTCTATTCTATAGTACTGCCACTTGCCAAACCTATCATTGCGGTTATGGCACTATACTACGCGGTAGGTCAGTGGAACAGCTACTTTAATGCGATGATCTTTTTGCAGGATGAGACCAAGTATCCGCTTCAGCTTGTACTTAAAGAGATACTGATCGCTTCAGAGAGCACTGTAGGTGGTAGCGGAGAGACGATACTGCAGCAGTACAGACTTGCTAACCAGCTCAAATACGTATCGGTTATCGTATCAAGTATTCCGGTTCTGTGCTTATATCCTTTTGTTCAGAAATATTTTGCACAGGGTGTAATGCTTGGATCTCTTAAAGACTGAGTATCTTCAAGTGCTTGTCATAGAGAAATAATAAGAACACTATATTAGATCATGTATCTGTATAAATACCATTTGGAGGAAAAAATATGAAAAGGTATAAAAAACTAAGCGCTCTGGTTCTTGCAGCGGTTATGACTTCGTCGCTTGTCGGCTGCGGATCTGGAGATAAGCAAAGTGCATCAGCATCTGACATAGATGCACTTGTAAGTGAGTATGGATTTCAGTGGGAGGATCCTACAAAGCCTATAGTCAATGAAAAAGGTTCACAGGAGATAAGCTTCAATATCTATTCTTCCAAGAACGCTTCTGCACTTGATTATAACGATATGAAGATCATGCAGGATCTGTATGATCAGACCGGTGTCAAAGTGAACTGGGAGAATGTATCTGAATCTGTATATTCCCAGCAAAAGAGTCTTATCTTTGGTAACAGTGAGAATCGTCCAGATGCTATCTATCATGCAGGTATGGATTCGGGAGAGATAATCAAGTATGCAAAGCGTAAAGTTCTTTTGCCAATAAGTGATTATCTTGATTATATGCCCAATCTTAAAAAGCTTCTGGAAGAGCGTCCTGATATCAAGAATCAGCTGCTAAATGTAGAGGATGGCAAGATCTATTCCCTTCCTCGTATTGAAGAGATGGGACTTTTAGAGTTCCCTAACCTTCTGTTTCTGAATGCTCAGTGGGCCAAAGATGCTATAAATGCCGGAGCAGTTACAGGTTTATCTGAAAGCGATGTCCAGGATGGACTTACTCTTACGGCTGATCAGATGGAGCAGATCCTTGCTTACTTCAGAGACAATGATATGAACGGCAATGGTAAGAGCGATGATGAAAGACCTCTTAGCTTTGTATATAACAACTGGCAGGGCAATCAGTGCGATCTGTATGGTATGTTCGGTCTTAATGATAACCTTGAGCACAGAGTTGTTGTAGATGGCAAGGTGACATATACAGTTACTGATGACAGATTCAAGGAGGCTACTAATTATATAGCAAGCTGGGTAGACAATGGCCTTATCGACAAGGTTTCATTCGAGCAGAGCCAGGACAACTTCCTTGCAGGCGGCAAAGGCCTTGAAACATATGGCGCTTTCTACTGGTGGGAGAGTGAGACAGTAGTATCTAATCCTGAAGATTATATCGTATGCAGTCCTCTTATCGGACCAAACGGCGATCAGACAATCTGTGTATCCAATAACCCTGAGATTGGAACCGGTGAAGTTGTAGTATTTGCAGATTGTAAATATCCTGAGATCCTCCTTGCATATTTTGACCGCTACTATGATCCTGTAGGTGTTGTATATGAAGAGGAACTTGATGATAGCGGAATGCTGGTTCAAAAGCCGCTTCCGGAGGGAGTTACAGCTGATGAACTTCGTCTTCAGAATGCGCCTCTTGGCATCATCAATCTTGGAGAGTATGCATGGAACAATGTTGTCAACATGGAGCCTAGAGCGAAGCTCCGCCTTGAGAGACTTGATCAGGTGGCAAGACCTTATGTAGATGCTAAGGTAACCCCATGTCCTAACCTTCAGTTCACTCTTGAAGAGCTCAATACTCTTGGCAACTACGAAAGCAACATGAATGACTATATAAGGACCAATCTTATCGCATGGCTTATGAAAGGCGGCGTGACAGACAGCGACTGGGAAGCTTTCCAGAATGACCTTAATGGCAAAGTTAAACTTCCTGAGATCCAGCAGGTATATCAGGATGCTTATGACAGATATATAAGTCAGTAAACCTGCAAGTATATCAAAACAAAATATAAAAGGTATTAGAGAATTTTTGTAGCAAAAATAAGTTCCTGTAAGTCTATATAGACAGCTAGGGACCAAATAATATAAAAGAGGGAATGAGAATGAGAAAAAAGTTTGTGGCAATGCTTATGACACTTACATGTACAGTATCAGTAGCTGCCTGTTCAAACGGCGCAGCATCAGGCGGTGATAATACTGCTCCTGTAATAGAGGGGGCTGCTGATGCTACAGTTATGGCCGGAACAGAGTTTGATGCACTTAGCGGCATAACAGCATCTGATGATCAGGATGGCGACCTTAGCAGTGTGATCAAGGTTGAGGCTACTCCATCACTTGATTTTAAGAACGGTAAGGCAACACCTGAGAACGCAGGATCTTATGAGCTTGTATATTCTGTAACAGATAAGGGAGGTCTTACTACTGAAAGCTATGCAACTCTTACTGTTACCAAGATGACTGGGGACGAGGAAGTTTATAAAGAGTTTGATTTTAGTAAGGCCGGAGAAGTAGATAATAAAGGCTGGGAAGTTAAGATCGGGGACAATGCCAAGGCAACAGGTCAGCTCAAGCAGGGCGCATATGTTTTTGATATAGAAAATCCCGGAGAGTCTGATGGAGAAGTTGCTCTTTCCAAATCAGGATTTGAAGTAAAAAAAGCTGACTATACTGTAAAAGTCTGGGCTAAGTCAACAAAGCCAACATATGCACATATCATTGCAAGAGATGAAAGCGCAGCAGACTGGGCTACTTTTGGCGGATCTTATAACGTTCAGATCACAGAAGAGGTGGCACCTTACGAACTTACTTTTTCTTCAGATAAAGAGGGTAAGTGCGAGCTCATGATCAATATGGGCAAGATCACACCTAACCCTGATAATGCAGAAGATACAACACCTGAAGACTTCACTGTGACTATCGATAAGATCGAGATCTACGAAAGCGTTGGCGAAGAGGAGCTTGTAGCTTCATATACAGCAGAGCCTTCTAAAGACAATCTTGTTGTAGAAGCAGGCGACGGTGCAGAGGCCGGGGTTACATTCGAAGATGGCAGCGCCAAGACTGATATCACAGCTTATCCATCTGCTGACGGCGGAGTATGGAGCATCAAGACAGACATCGCAATAGGTGATGTTAAGATTGAAAATGGAAAGAAGTACTATTACAGATTCAATGTTAATGCTGCTAACGGACAGACTGGTGAAGTTCTGGTAGAGAGCAGGGAAAAAGGCTTTGAGTGCAGAGCTAATTTTAACACGCTGGATGCACCTGCCGGCGAGGAGATAACAGTCGAGGGCGTATTTACGGCAGAAGCTGACGTGGAGGATCCTGTTATCCGCCTTCAGATAGGTAACGCTCCTGAGGGAGTAACTGATAACGAGATCGTTATAAGCAGCATCGAATTTGGAACAGTAGAAGGTGATAAGGAAGTTACTAAGACAATCGACTCTTTCATGGCATTTGGAAGAAATAGTGCCAACGCAGATAATACAGATCTTCCATGGGAGACCTTCAATGGAACTGATGAAGATAATGACAAGGGAGTTGGCGTTATCTGGGCAGAAGACGGAAGCTTCTTTTACCGTATTGATAATGGAGGCACAGTAGACTGGCACAACAAGCTTATCTGCGGTTATACAGGCAATCCACTTACTCTTGAATCAGATGCTTACTATACGATCGAGATAACAGTTAAGGCACAAAAGCCTGTATCTTGCGGAGTATTCCTCAATCCTATGGGAGACTGGGATCCCAGGATCTCAGAAGGAATGGATATCACAACTGAGTATCAGACCTTCAGATTTACTACTACAGATACATTCATCACAGATATGGATTTCGAGCTTCTGTTCCAGTTTGGTTCTGAGGACACAGCAGCTATGGGAGAAAATACTATAGAGTTTTCTAACATTACTATCTATAAGATGAGCGCTATGTAAGATAATGCAGATAATGGAAGATAGTAAAAGTTGGGGGATTTATATAAAGTGAGCAGACAGGCCGGGCGGTACAAAATGCTTTGGCCTGTTTGACTTATATATGTAATGTGAATGATTGATGCCTACGGGATCATTAAAGATCAAGACCAAAACACTTGCTATAAAATTAGTGTTTTGGCGTTGGTAAAAAACATACGAATTAAATACAGATTATCAGACTTTCTAATGATATGTCTGTACATGAGGATTTTTATTTTATGAAAAACAAGTTATTAGGAATTGCCAGGATCATGAGCATTCTATGCGTCTTTACTGCGGGATGCAGTATTGGGCAGGAACCTTTCCAAAAAAATTTAGAATATGATGATGAAGGGGAACCTTTTGTGGAAAATACAAATGATAAAGATTTCTCGGAGCTTACAACTCCCGTAAGTATGGAAAAAGCATATGAATACAAAAACTTTTTTCTCCCGGGATTATGTGGTACAAATCAGCCATATGTAGGTGACTGTATGGCATATTATGAAGACGGAACATATTATATCTATTATCTCAAGGATGGCGGAGATTCATATAATCACTCGGTATTCCTGACCAAGACAACAGACTTTGTAACTTATGAAGAAGTGGAAGGCCCTGTGCTTGAAGCTGACAAAGCAGGCGGTCAGGATGCATGGATAGGAACAGGATCTGTTGTGAAAATAGGTGATGAATATCTATTCTTCTACACAGGACACGGATCTCATCCTACCTGTGAATATGCAGAGACTATCAAGGTTGCAAGAGGAACTAGTCCTACAGAGTTTGAAAAGGACGAGACTTTCGAGATCATACCTCCTGATGAACTTGGACAAAAGAATGATTTTAGGGATCCGCAGGCATATTATGATGAAGAAACAGGTAATATAGTGCTTACAGTTACTGCATCTAAGGATAATGTTGCAAGGATCCTTAAGTACACGCTAAGCTCTGATCTTAAAGAAGTGACTTATGATGGAGTTATCTTCGATGATCCTACTAAAGAGTTCTGGAATCTTGAGTGTTCTGATACTTTTAAAATAGGGGATAAGTATTACATCACATATTCAGCACAGGATGATACTCTCTGGTATGCAGTATCAGATACACCTTACGGCCCTTATGAGAATGCTGCAAGAATTGATGGCAAGCTCTTCTATGCAGCCAAGCACGTAGAGGGTCCTGATGGAATGTATATGGTAGCATGGGCCAGAAGAAGTGATTCACCTTCTGACATCATGGGTGTAACAGCCTGGGCAGGGAACCTTATAGTCATGAAGATCTGTCAAAATGAGGATGGAAGTCTGTATCTTGCACCTGTTGACAAGATCGTGGAGCAGTACAAGGATAGAAGAAAGCCTCTTATGGCACAGGATGATGTGAGCATAACAGCGGGCTCTAGATATTACTACGAAGAGTATTTTAACTGCTATGAAAGCTTTATGCTGACCGGTAAGTTCACATATTCCGGTAATGGAAGCTTTGGACTTGCCTTTGATTATAATGGCAATAGTGATAATTACAAGATGATAAGCATAGATACAAGGACTCAGCTTCTTGATCTTAATTTTAATGAAGGTACGACAGATATCACTTCTACAAGCGTATCACTAAAAGAAGGCGAGACATACTCTTTTACCTATATTCAGGAAGGATCTGTGGGCGTCTTCTATATAGATGGTCAGGCATCACTTACAGTAAGGCTCTACGGAGTGTCCGGCAAGAGCATCAGACTCTTTGCAGAAAACTGCACAGTGGACTTTACGGATCTTAGAGAGTATACGAGGTGATGATCGTAAATAATAGGGCAACTGATATTGCCTAATGGCTAAGCTTCTCACATGAGGGTTAACTTCATGTGGGAAGTTTTTTAAATTAATGGACAAGTGAACTGCCCAAAGCAGAAAACTAAGAAAAGAAGCAGTATGTCAGAGCAATTGTATTGCCAAAACAAATAAAGCAGAACAATTGGATGTTGTTAAAGAAATAAAATAAAAAATCTAAGAAAGAGTTTAGAAAAATATAAGAAGTGTACGATATACTTATTGATATACTATATTAGGTGAAATCTATCAGGGTACGTAGTCATAATATAAATTGATTTTCAAAAAAAGTAATTGTAATTCAAAAAGAAAATGGTATAATATTCAATTGTACACAATCTATATTGCGATCAATCTAACTTGTGTGCATTAAGTTTTGCCAAGATGTTGTTTAATACATACTATTTGTAGGCAACGATTTAATAATTATGTTTTAACTTTGGTAGGTATAGGTAGGAGGTTTAATGGTGTCCGATTCTAAGAGATTTAATCCTGTAAATAGATCAGGTGAAGAGATACATGAAGAGCAGTTGTCAGGTGAGAGAGCACTCTATAGAGGGCGTGACCTTAAGATATATGATACAGTTTTTCATGATGGAGAGTCTCCGCTTAAGGAGAGCAAGAATATAGAGCTGTATGGCTGTGAGTTTCAGTGGAAATATCCTGTATGGTATGCGGACAATGTATATGCCAAGGACTGCGTATGGCAGGAAATGGGCAGATCAGGAGTCTGGTATACAAATAATATGACAATTGAAGACAGCCTTATTGGTGCTCCAAAGAATTTCAGACGATGTAAGAATTTAAAGATCAGAAATTCTTCTATCCCTAATGCACAGGAGACATTGTGGATGTGCGATGGAGTGGAGCTTTCCAATGTTACAGCAAGAGGCGACTATTTTGGAATGAATTCTGATAATATCAAAGTAGATCACCTGGAGCTTTTTGGCAATTATGCCTTTGATGGTTCTAAAAATGTAGAAGTCAGAAATTCAAGGCTTGTAACCAAGGACTGCTTCTGGAATTGTGAGAATGTAACAGTATACGATTCGTATATATCCGGAGAATATCTTGCCTGGAATACCAAGAATCTGACCCTGATCAACTGCACTATAGAATCTAATCAGGGACTATGCTATATAAATAACCTTAAGATGATCAACTGCAAGCTTGTAAATACCAGACTTGCGTTTGAATATGCATATGACGTGGATGCTGAGGTTATAAACAGAGTAGATGGAATCTTAAATCCCGGATCAGGCAGCATAAAGGCAAGAGAGATAGCAGAGCTCATAATTGAATCTGATAACTGCGATATCAGTAAGACCAGGGTTATGGTTAAAGACGGTCAGAGCGGAGAATTCAGAAGTCTGCAAACAGAAAATAAAGAATAACACAATTGGAGCATCAAAAATGGGAAAATATAATTTTGACAAAGTAATTGACAGAAAATCATCCTGGGCGATCAAGTGGGATATCAAAGACGGAGAACTTCCCATGTGGGTTGCCGACATGGATTTTGAGACAGCACCTGAAGTCAAAGAAGCACTGGTAGAAAGACTTGGAGTTGGTGCATATGGATATACCTATATTCCTGACGAGTGGTATGATGCTTATATTTCCTGGTGGAAAAGGCGTCATCATCTTAAGATCAACAAGGATGAACTTATATTCTCTACAGGTGTTATCCCGACTATATCAAGCTCAGTCAGAAAGCTCACAACTCCTAATGAGAATGTTGTGATCATGACTCCTGTTTATAATGTCTTCTATAACTGCATTGTTAATAACGGTGCCAGAGCTCTTGAATCAAGACTTATTATGAAGGATGGAAGATGGGAGATCGATTTTGAAGATCTGGAGCAGAAGCTTTCTGATCCTCAGACTACGCTTCTTATATTATGTAATCCTCACAATCCTGTGGGCCGCATCTGGTCAAAAGAAGAGCTTATCAAGATAGGAGAACTTTGTTATAAGCACCGCGTAACTGTTATCTCTGATGAGATACACTGTGATATTGCAGATCCTGACAAGGAGTATGTACCTTTTGCAGCAGCATCTGATATCTGCAGGGATATAAGTATTACTGCTCTGGCGCCTTCCAAGTCTTTCAACATGGCAGGTATGGCTACAAGTGCAGCTTTTGTTCCTAATGAGCTTTTGAGACATAAGGTATGGAGACAGATCAATACAGATGAGTGCGGAGAACCGTCATTTCTCGCAGTGACTGCTGCGATAGCTGCTTTTACCAAAGGCGAAGACTGGCTTAATGAGCTTAATGAGTATGTTTATGGTAATAAATGCTATTGTGAGGAATTTATTACTAATAATATACCAGGGGTTAAAATACTTCATTCAGAGGCAACTTATCTTATCTGGGTAGATTGCAGCGATATCACCAAAGGAAAAGATGATCTGGCCCGCTTTATCAGAGAAAAGACAGGACTGTTTATAACAAGAGGCGGTCAGTATGGCCCTGGCGGAGAAGGCTTCCTTCGTATAAACCTTGCATGTCCCAGAAGCATAGTAGTTGATGGTATGGGCAGGCTGAAAAAGGGAATTGAACTTTATAAAGAAGCTCATGAAGACAAGGAATAGTTAACGAGATATACTAAAGAAGAGACATAACAAAGAAGGAAACGCTTGCACTAAAAGCGGTTTCATGTTACTATTTATATAGTTAATTGAAGATTTGATCGGCAAACGAAGAGACGAGAGAAAAGGGTGTCGGTGCAGTTAGAGTTAAGGATATGACTTAGCTTTAAGCTTATTGGATTTATTCCGATGGGGTTATTTGCACGCGCTTTTTTCTATCGTCTCTTTTTGCATCTATTCCTTCTTATGTGCATTTATTTTTTATGAGCATTTATTCTTTCTTGTGAGCATTTATTTTTTCTTATGCGCATAGTAAGGATAGTGATTGCAAAGGTGATTTCGAAAGTTTACAAAGCCGGTAGTAGAGAGTCTTTTAAAGGAGAAAAATCTATGAACACAGATGTAGTAATCATTGGGGGCGGTGTTGTTGGATGCTCCATAGCAAGGCAGTTGTCAGCTTATGAGCTTAAGACAGTGCTTTTGGAAAAAGAAGAAGATGTATGCTCCGGTACGTCCAAGGCTAATAGTGCCATAGTGCATGCAGGCTTTGACGCAGAGCCGGGTTCTGTTAAGGCAAGATTCAATGTCCTTGGCAGCAGGATGATGGAAGAGTTGTCAAGAGAGCTTGACTTTCCTTATAAGAAAAATGGGTCTATGGTTTTGTGCTTTGACAAAGACGATATGCCTAAACTTAATGAGTTGTATGACAGGGGTATCAAGAATGGAGTAGAGGGCCTTGAGATAATAACAGGCGATCAGGCAAGGGAGCTTGAACCCAATGTATCAGATGAAGTTGTTGCAGCTCTACTGGCAAGAACCGGTGCTATTGTGTGCCCTTTTAATCTTACTATAGCTCTTGCAGAGAATGCCTGTGATAACGGCGTGGAATTTCGATTTAACACAGAAGTTCAGAATATAAGAAAGATTGATGGGGGTTATAGCATCAGGACTGACAATGGAGAGATAACCGCCAAATATGTAGTTAATGCTGCAGGAGTCTATGCAGATAAGATCCACAATATGGTCTCTGATAAAAAGATACATATCACTCCCCGTAAGGGCGATTACAAGCTCATGGACAAGGAAGTAGGAACATATGTATCTCATACTATATTCCAGCTTCCGGGAAAATACGGTAAGGGAGTCCTTGTAACACCTACTGTTCACGGCAATCTTCTTGCTGGTCCTACTGCTGTAGATGTTGATAACAAAGAGCTTACCTCAACATCAGCTGCAGAACTTGATGATCTGACAAGTAAAGCTATGATCAGTGTTAAGAATGTTCCATTCCGCCAGACGATAACATCTTTTTCCGGACTTCGTGCTCATGAAGACGGTGACGATTTCATAATCGGTGAATGCGAAGATGCAGAAGGCTTCTATGACGCAGCTGGAATCGAGTCTCCGGGACTTAGCAGCGCGCCGGCTATAGGCGTATATCTTGCAGATGAGATTGCCAAAAAGGCCGGAGCCTTAAAGAAAGATAACTTTATTGCAACAAGGAAAGGAATACCTCATGTAGCCGAGATGTCTTTTGACGATAGGGCAGCTCTTATAAAGGAAGATCCTTCGTATGGAACTATCATCTGCCGCTGCGAGGGTATCTCTGAAGGCGAGATTAGAAACTCTATAAGGAGAACACTTGGAGCAAGGTCAATGGATGGTGTAAAACGCCGCACAAGAGCCGGAATGGGCAGATGCCAGGCTGGCTTTTGCACGCCTCGTACCATGGAGATAATCGCAGAAGAACTCGGTATTCCGGTTACGCAGGTTTGTAAGAACAGAAGGGGGTCTGAGCTTATAGTGGGTGATCCAAGGGATGAAGTTGGAAGGAATTAGATCTTTTTAGATCTGATAATATTTCTGGATTGCTGTTTGGTCTTAGAAAAAGAGAATTGTATTGAATACAGGTAATTAGATGTCAAAAGGGGCTTTTGATACCTGCCTCATTATATAGATGAAAGGACTATTATGAATAGTACTATTAAAAATACAACAGATCTTGTGATCATAGGAGGCGGCCCGGCAGGGCTTGCTGCAGCGCTTTCTGCTAGGAAGGAAGGCGTAGAAGATATACTGATACTTGAGCGTGACCATATTCTAGGAGGGATACTGAATCAGTGCATTCACAATGGATTTGGTCTTCATACATTCAAGGAGGAGCTGACAGGCCCTGAATATGCAGGACGTTTTATAGAGCGTGTTGTTAATGAGAAGATCGCATATAAACTTAATACTATGGTCATAGATATCAGTAAAGATAAGGAAGTTACTTATATCAACAAAGAAGATGGTCTTACTACTATCAAGGCTAAGGCGATAGTGCTGGCTATGGGATGCAGGGAACGCCCGAGAGGAGCACTTAATATCCCGGGATTCAGACCGGCGGGTATCTATACTGCAGGAACTGCGCAGCGTCTTATGAATATTGAAGGACATATGGTGGGACGAAAGGTTGTGATCTTGGGTTCTGGTGATATAGGTCTTATCATGGCTCGCCGTATGACTTTGGAAGGAGCTAAGGTTGAGGTTGTTGCAGAGCTTATGCCGTATTCGGGAGGACTTAAGAGGAATATAGTGCAGTGCCTTGATGACTATGGTATTCCGCTTAAACTGAGCCATACTGTTGTTGATATTGAAGGCAAGGACCATGTGACAGGCATTACGATAGCTCAGGTTGATGATAACAGAAAACCTATTCCGGGAACGGAGCAGCATTATGAAGCAGATACACTTCTATTATCATGTGGACTTCTTCCTGAGAATGAACTTACGAGGGGCATAGGAGCTTCGATGTGTCCTGTGACCAGTGGGCCTAATGTAAGTGATAAGCTCGAGACAAGCATTGACGGGATCTTTGCATGTGGCAATGTTCTTCATGTGCATGATCTTGTGGATTATGTTTCGGAAGAGGCTTCTCTTGCCGGCAAGAATGCAGCTTCTTACATAAATGGTGGTAAGAGTGAAGGAGGCAAGGTCATAACTCTGATTGCTGATGGCGGCGTCCGTTATACAGTTCCTCAAAGTCTTGATATTGCTAACATGAATGACAAGGTGGTTGTTAGATTCAGAGTTGGGGATGTATACAAGAATCGCAGCGTCTGCGTATATTATGGCGATGAGAAGGTTCAGAATATCAAAAAGAGAGTAATGGCTCCCGGAGAGATGGAGCAGGTGATCCTTACCAAGAGCTCTTTTGACAATTATAAAAATATTGAATCAATACGCATATGCACACAAGAGAACTGATATATAAAGGCGTGATGGCAATAAGCATAATTGAACTGTCTGATACGCATGGTTTTGGAGGCTTTTATGGAGACTAGAGAACTTATATGTATAGGCTGTCCTATGGGATGCCAGCTTACTGTGAATATGGAAGATGCAGATAATATCACTGTTACAGGCAATACCTGTCCAAGGGGCGAAGCTTATGGCAAAAAAGAAGTAACAAACCCTACCCGTATAGTTACAAGTAGTGTTAAAATAAACGATGGTACTATCGCGAGGGTTTCTGTTAAAACAGAAAATGATATTCCTAAGGGAAAGATTTTCGATATCATGAAAGAGATTCGCGAGGTTACTGTGACAGCGCCTATCCATATCGGAGATGTGATCATAAAAAATGTTGCAGATACGGGAGTTGATGTGATCGCAACCAAGGATGTTGGAAGGAGCGCTGCTATCTGATAATAACGGTTCGCTGATTTCATTGATCTCTTAGAGTGCTATATACATATGGCAAAAGATCTTTTTCGATAGACATATTCTATGGATCTTAAAGGCGGATTCGTTAAGGAAGGGCTTTTAACGACCATGGATAAAAAGAAGTTACTTGAAGATACAGATCTTTTCGTGCTTGATATGGATGGCACATTTTACCTTGGAGATAATATTCTTCCGGGGGCGCTTTCCTTTATTGAAGCTGCTATAAAGAAAGGGAAAGATTATCTTTTTTTTACAAATAATGCATCCACAAGGCCGGAGGCTTATATTGACAAGCTTGCTGGCATGGGATGCTTCATAACAAGGGATAAGATCATGACGTCTGGGGATGTTATGATCAGATTCCTTAAGAGCAAATATCCGGGACAGTCCGTATATCTGCTTGGTACTAAGCCTCTTATCGAGAGCTTCGAGGATGCGGGTATCAAGCTGGATGACGAGCACCCGGATATTGTTGTTGTAAGTTTTGATAAGACTCTTACTTATGAGAAGCTTGAAAGAGCCTGCACTTTCATAAGGCAGGGAGCTACTTTCCTTGCAACACATATGGATATCAATTGCCCTGTTGAGGGGGGATTTATTCCGGACTGCGGTGCGATATGTGCTGCGATCAGTCTGTCAACAGGAAGACAGCCCAGATATGTAGGCAAGCCCTTTAAAGAGACGGTTGATATGATTCTTGACAAGACCGGATATAAGAGAGAGAATATTACGTTTGTAGGTGACAGGCTTTATACTGATGTTGCAACCGGAGTCAATAACGGCGCTCGCGGTGTTTTGGTACTGACTGGAGAGACTCATCTTGAGGATGTTGACAGTAGTGATACCAAGCCTGATGCTATCTATGACTCGATTGCGCAGATGGGACAGCTGATGTTATCCTAAAGTAGAAGGGCAGGGACTTCTTATGAATACAAATCTATCTGACATACTTGCGGATTCACCTGTTATAGCAGCGGTTAAAGATGAGAAGGGGCTTACTAAGGCGCTTTCTTGTGATTGCGGGATTATCTTTATTTTGTATGGTAATATTTGTAATATAGGTGATATTGTTGAGAAGGTAGACAGAGCTTCAAAGATTGCTATAGTTCATGCAGATCTTGTAAACGGCCTTTCAATGAAGGAAGTTGCTGTTGATTATATCAGGAACAGTACTAAGGCCAAGGGGATCATCTCTACGAAGCCTTTGCTTGTAAAGAGGGCTAAGGAGCTGGATCTGATCGCTATTCAGAGGACTTTTGTGATCGATTCCATAGCTTATAATAATATGATGAAACAGATAAGGGAATATGAGCCTGATGCCATAGAGATACTTCCCGGCGTCATGCCATCGGTTACGGCTGATGTGAGAAAGGCGGTAGGTATTCCTATTATTGCCAGTGGACTTCTTAGGACCAAGAAGGATGTAGTTGCAGCTCTTGATGCAGGGGCAGATGCTGTATCTACAACGGCTGATGACTTGTGGTCTGTTTAAGCTTTTTTCAAGGATATATAGGTACAATTTCTTATGGTTTTCAGGCGGATCAGTAATTGTGAACATCCGTCTAAAAAGGGGATAGCTAATACCAGGGGATGTCTTGAATAATTGGAGTTTAATCGGGATGGCTAATGATAAAAACAATAAAAGAGTAAACGAAAATAAAAACGAAAACATCGATAAGGATACCAAAAATCGAGAAAAAGATACAAAAAGTATGAATAACGATACTAAAAATACAGAAAACGATAATAGTGTCAAAAAAGATACTAAAGGCACAGAAAACGATAATAGTATCAAAAAAGATACTAAAGGCACAGAAAACGATAATAGTGTCAAAAATGATACTAAAAGTATAGAAGATAATAATGTCAAAAAAGACACTAAAGGTATTGAAAAGAATGCTGATGATTCTTTAGAAAGTACTAAGAAAACAGAAGAATCAGATGCTTCTAAGAAAGAAGAGTATGTCACAACAGTAGATCCGGAAGAAGCTTTATTTGAAAATGAAGAACAGAAGGATTCGGAAGCTGGTTCCCTGGATTTGGGATCAGAGGATTCAAAAGAAAAGAATAAAGATGATACCAGGACTTTATCTTCTAAAGAAGATAAAGATGTAAGCGGTAGTGGTGATGATACTTCTGATAGCACTGATGAAGATGACAACGATGAAGATATAGCGAGAGCTCAAAAGAAGGCAAGATTCTGGAAGGCTTTTGATATAGGACAGATTGTTTTGATATTCGTACTTCTGTTTGTATGCCTTTTTGGTACTTATAAGCTGTATCAGAATATGACAGCGGTTCGATTTACAAGAGCGCTTGCTCTTGCACAGGCTGCTCAGGATAATGGTGATTATGCAGATGCCATCAAATACTACGAGCAGGCTATAGGTGTTGACAGTAAATCTTTGATCGCTTATGAAGAGCTTGCTAACTGCTATGCTACTCTTAACGATACTGAGAATGTAATGAATGTTCTGTACAATGGCTGGCTGAACACCAGTGATCAGTCTATGCTTGATAATTACATCTCATTAAAGCTTAACAGTGTTATTGCTACTATCCAAACATCCGGAGGTAGTTTTGAAGCTGTAGAGGATGTTCTTGATGTTCTTAAGATCGATGGAAGTAATGAAGATGCTCTTCAGCTTCTGGGTACTCTTTACAGCTATTGTATGATCGATAAGAACTCGTCAGGAGATAGTGTGCTGTTCTGGTCTATGGATGAAGACGAGGCTGCTTTTGACCAATATATTGAAGCAGTATCTTCTATGCTTGATATATATGAGATATATCCAAGTGATGAGCTTGAGATGCTTATAGCAAGATATATCATTCCGGAAGGCAATGTAGTATGGATCAATACCAGGAACTGTAGTGATTATGCACTTCTTGTCAAGGATGCCAGAACTCTTCTTGGAGAGAGTAGTTCACTTAACTCTTTTATAGCCTGCCTTGAAGATGCGGATAAAGTGTCCGGTGTTTTTGATAGCATCTGGCCGCTTATAGAATCCGGAGATGTTGAACCTTTCAGGGACTTCATGATAAGCGATGATGTTATTTCATTAAAAGAGTATTTGATAAGCGGAGAAGATCAGTATCTTGAACTTGAGATGGAGAATGCTTTCTGTCAGGAAGGCATAGTTATGACACTTGAAGATAACTTATGGACTTATCATTTCCCGGATTTTAGTGAGAATCCGGCTACCAAGGGTGTGATAACACTCCAGCTTACATATGATGAGGTGCAGACTGCCGAAGAAGCAAGGGCTGCCTTTGCAGAGCAGGATGAACTTGAATCAGAAGAAAGTGCTATTGAAGACGCCTCAGAAGATGTTTCTGAAGATGCCGTAGAAGATGATTCTAATGATGATTTTGAGAATGCTTCCAAAGATGCTTCTGAAAATGCTTCTAATGGTGCTTCAGAAGATTCTTCTAAAGATGCCTCAGAAGAAGCTTCTAAAGATAACTCAGAAGATGAAACTGATCTAGAAGAAAATGCGGAAGAAGACGAAGAAGTTATAAGATCCGGTAAGATCAGCATGAATTACGAGCCTTCTGTATCAGGCGGAACTTATTTTCCTCATGTTACATATTATCTGACCTGCGAATACGAAGGAGAACTTGTTAATTATACATATCAGGAAGTCATAACCAGTGAAGATGGTACTAAGACCAGAACTACTATCAGTAACTGGGGTGATGAAGATCTTGAGACTGTAGTTGATGAAGAATTAGAAGAGGAAGAAGATACATCTTCTGATAATGTTACAACTCAGCCTGCTCAGACTAATGAAGAGCCTGCAGCTACCACTACTACTCCAAATGTGATCGTAGATCCTGAAACCGGAGCTATGTATGATCCTAACACAGGACTTCAGATTGACCCGGGCACTGGATTCTATATTTATCCTGCTACAGGCCTTTATATAGATCCTACTACATGGACATATATAGATCCTGCTACAGGTGCA